>Ga0181552_10000791_pt1 | contig 24390 bp, 31 predicted proteins | sample 011ome_18_FD_130583 | JGI IMG/M metagenome (GOLD analysis project Ga0181552, IMG submission 130583) | Coastal salt marsh microbial communities from the Groves Creek Marsh, Skidaway Island, Georgia - 011501BT metaG (megahit assembly) | ecosystem: Environmental > Aquatic > Marine > Intertidal...
CAAGAAATACTTTACATTGATAAATCATTTGATTGGGGCTACTTTGATTCGATAAACACAAATCTTTCATTATTTAGTGACAGAAAAGTCATTGAGCTTAGATTTTTAACAAAAACAGTAGGTGTTAATGCTGAAAAAAGAATCGAACAGTATATAGAAAATTATAACGAATCAAACATTTTAATTATAAGATTACCATTATTGAAAGCTTCAGATTTTAAAAAGAACTATCTTGGTATAAAGAATAGTAACGTTGGACTTATTAGGTTATTTGAGTTAACAAAAAAAAATATGGTTAATGAACTTACAGAAATAGCAACAAAATTCAATTATAATATTGATAAAAATTGTATAAATTACATTTCTGATTTATATGAGGGAAATATGGTCGCAGCAAATCAAGCCTTAATAAAAATAAATTTATTGATTAATAAAAATGAAATTATAAATTTAGATTTTTTAAAAAAAGTTTTCTCAAGTGACGTTGATTTTGAAGCAATAAATTTAGTTGATTACTCTATTGAAGGAAATCTTGATAAAATTCAGTCTTGTGTGAACTTTTTAAAAAAAAATAATTATCCTACTCAATATATTATTTGGTCATTTATAAGAACCTTTAGATCAATAATCTTTAACTTAGAGCTTATAAGTCAAGGAAAGCCCATTGATGAAATTCTAAAAAATATCTGGCCTTATGAAAAAAAGAATTTAATGTCACTTTCTATAAAAAAGCTTTCAGTTAAAAAAATAGAATCATATTTAGGTGTTCTTGTTAGAATTGATATGCAGTCGAAAAACGTACTTGATGAAAATGTATGGGATTCAATATATGATTTATCGGTATCTATTGCAAAAAATAAACTTTCAGTTATTAAATATACTTAATATAATAGAGATATGAATATAAAAGAATATGTAAATAAAATGTGTGTTGCTTCAAAAGCATCCTCTGAAATTATATCGTGCTTAAGTGAAAGCAAAAAAAATGCGATTTTAAAATCATTAATTGATGAAATAGAAAATAATAAGAATAATATTATTGAAGCGAATAATAAAGACCTTGAAATAATAAAATCCTCAGAGAATTTTGCAAATTCTTTTGTAGATAGATTAATGATAAATGAAGACAGAATCAATTCAATGACTCAAAGCATACAAGAAATAATTGACTTTAAGGATCCTGTTGGAGAAATAAGAAATCTTCAGACAATGTCAAGCGGCATTAAGGTTGGAAAAATGTCAATGCCATTAGGTGTTATTGCAATGATATACGAATCAAGACCAAACGTAACAATTGACGCGTCTGCTTTGTCAATAAAATCTGGAAACTCTATAATTTTGAGAGGAGGCTCGGAATCAATAAATACAAATATTATTCTTTCTAACTGCATTACAAACTCTTTAGTAGCCAATAATGTTGATAAAAATGTAGTGCAATTAGTTGATAAAACAGATAGAAAAATTGTTAATGAGCTTCTTGTTCAAAATAACTATATTGATATTGTAATTCCACGCGGTGGAAAAAATTTAATAAAGCTAGTTGACGATTTATCAACTATATCAGTGTTAAGACATCTTGATGGAATATGTCATGTTTATGTTGACGAATTTGCAGACATTAATAAAGCAATAAGTATTTGTATCAACTCAAAAACCCAAAGAACAGGTGTTTGCAATGCAATGGAAACTCTTATTGTTAATTCTAAAGTAGCAAATACTTTTTTACCATTGTTGGAAGCAGAACTAATTTTAAAAGATGTTGAGATTCGTGGCTGCAAAAAAACTAAAGAAATTTTAGATTCTGCATCTCTTGCAACAGATGAAGACTGGTCAACTGAATACTTAGATTCGATACTATCAATTATTATAGTGGATAATTGTAACGATGCGATAAAACATATATCTAAATATGGGTCTGGACATACTGATGTTATAGTAACTGAAGATAACGCTATAGCTAATTTATTTTTAAGAAACGTTGATTCAAGTTCAGTTATGCATAATGCATCTTCAAGATTTGCAGACGGCTTTGAATATGGATTAGGAGCTGAAATTGGCATAAGTACAAACAAACTTCATGCTAGGGGGCCTGTTGGTATTGAGGGGCTGACAAATGAAAAATTTGTTGTTATTGGCGATGGTAATATAAGGTAAAAAAATGACAAAGACTATAAACGATTATGAATCTCAATTAATTGATATCAAAAATAATATTGATGAAATTGGGAGGTATCTTTGACATAGATAATAAAAAAAAAGATAAAGATGATTTAGAGATTAAGCTTCAAGATGAAAAAATATGGTCTGATAGAGAAAAATTACTGTCTTTATCTAAAAAAAAATCTTTACTAGAAAAAGATATATATGAATTTAATAATATTATTGATCAGTTTCAACAGCTTCAAGAGTTTATGGATTTATATAAAGACGATCCATCTGATGAGTTAGAAGAATATATTTCAACAGAAATAAAAAAAATAAATATAATTACTGAGAAGCTTTCTTTTGTAAAAATATTTAATGGTAAATCAGATTTATGTAACGCTTTTGTAGATATTCAATCTGGGTCTGGAGGTACAGAAGCTCAGGATTGGGCTGAAATGCTTGTGAGAATGTATTCTCGCTGGGGGGAAAAGCACGATTTTGATATTGAGACTATTGATATTACAAATGGTGACGTAGCAGGAATTAAAAGTGCTACTTTAAAATTTAATGGGCCATATGCTTTTGGATGGCTTAAAACAGAAACTGGTGTTCATAGGTTAGTTAGAAAATCTCCATTTGATTCTGGAAACAGAAGACATACATCTTTTGCATCGGTGTTTGTCTCTCCGGAAATTAATGATGATATAGAAATTGATATAGACCCAAGCGATTTAAGGGTAGATGTGTTTAGAGCGAGTGGTGCTGGGGGTCAGCACGTTAATAAAACAGAGTCTGCAGTAAGAATTACACATTTAAAAACAGGTGTTGTTACTCAATGTCAAAATGGAAGGTCTCAGCACAAAAATAAAGAAACAGCTATGAAGCAGCTAAAAGCTAAATTATATGAAATTGAAATACAAAAAAAGAAAAATGAGCAAGACAGTATAGAAAATGAGAAAGCTGATATAGGGTGGGGTAGTCAAATAAGATCATATGTTTTAGACCAATCAAGAATTAAAGATTTAAGAACAAATATTGAAACAAGCAACACTCAATCTGTTTTAGATGGTAATATTGATTTATTTATAAAAGAAAGCTTAAAAGTAGGTGACAATAATGAACGATAAAATCGATGATTCGCATAGATTAATTCTCGAAAGACGAAGAAAATTAGATTTACTTAAAGAAAATGGTAACAATTACCTTAATAGTTTTAAAGATAATATTAGTTGCAAAGATATTAGAGAAGCTTCTGCTAGTGATGATATTATTGCTAATGAAGAAAAAATATTTATTGTTATGGGTAGAATGATGTCTAAGAGAATAATGGGCAAGTCAAGCTTTGCTAGTATTAAAGACGAGTCTGGTAATATACAGTTTTTCGTAGACAAAACTAAATTTTCTGAAGAAAACTTTAAACTTTTTAAAAATTCTGATGTAGGAGATATTGTATATGTTAAAGGATTTCTATTTAAAACTAAAACAGACGAACTCACTATTAATTGTTTAGAATTTAATATTGTTACAAAATCATTAAGACCATTACCAGAAAAATTTCATGGTCTGTCTGATCAAGAAATTAAATATAGAAAAAGATATTTAGACCTAATATGTAATGAAGACACTTGGATTACTTTTAACGAAAGATTTAAAATAATAAAGTCTATTCGGAGTTTTTTTGATAGCAAAGGATTTACTGAAGTCGAAACCCCTATGATGCAGAAAATTCCCGGGGGCGCTACAGCTAGACCATTTATTACGCATCATAATACATTAGATATAGATTTGTATATGAGAATCGCACCGGAATTATATTTAAAAAGACTTATAGTAGGCGGTTTTGAGAAAATATATGAGATTAATAGAAATTTTAGAAACGAGGGTGTCTCATCAAAACATAATCCAGAGTTCACTATGATTGAATTTTACCAAACTTATTCAAATTATTTAGATATGATGAGTCTTACTGAGGAACTTCTAAAAAATATTGTAAAAAAAGTAAAAGGAACTACAGTTGTAGAATACCAAGGTAAATCAATAGATTTTGGCAAATCGTTTAAACAAATAACACTTAAAAAATCAATTTTAGAATTTACAAATAAATTGAACACTAAAGATTTAGAAGACAAGGAAAAACTAATAAATTTTTCTAAAGAATTAAACATAGAAGTAAATAATTCTTTTTCGATTGGAGAATTACAATTCTTAATATTTGAAAAAATTGTAGAGCCAAATTTAATAGACCCAACATTTATTACGGAATATCCAATTGAGGTTTCTCCTCTAGCAAGAGTCAATGAAAAGGATCCATCTATTGCTGACCGTTTTGAATTTTTTATTATGGGTAAAGAAATAGCTAATGGTTTTTCAGAATTAAATGATCCTGATGACCAAAGAAAAAGATTTGAGGATCAGGTAAAGTTAAAAAATTCAGGAGATGATGAGGCAATGTATTTAGATGATGATTATATTGAAGCATTAGAATATGGAATGCCTCCAACTGCTGGAGAGGGCATTGGTATTGATAGACTAGTAATGATTTTAACGAATTCACCTTCAATCAGAGATGTGTTGTTATTTCCACTGATGAGATAGTCTTAGTAACCAAGAAAAGCAAATATAATTATTACTATAAAAATTATTAATAAAATTATTAATGGAATTACAAACTCATTTTTCTTTCTATTTGCAAATAAAATTAGAAGAAATATAGCTATACACAAGATAATTAAATACTTAACCATTATTTAACACCTCCTCTATAATTTCTATTTTATCACCATAGTAAACTAAAAGTGATTTTTTTATAGATTCTTTTCTTAAAGATCCTAGGCAAATATATTCATTTTTACCAGAACAAACGACGTTGACAATGTGACCGCAGACCTTATTATTATCTACTTCTTTCAACTCATCTCCAATTAATATTTCTTTTGATGACATAATTTCAAAATAATAAAGAGCTTTTTTTGCTTCTCCGAGATAATGAGTTCTAGCAACTATTTCCTGCCCAGGATAACATCCTTTCTCAAATGAAACGCCATTTAATATATCAAGAGATAGCATTTGAGGTGTAAATGACTCAATAAATTTTTTGTAAATAAATGGAATCTTATTTTTTATGTCACAGAAATCCCAAGCCTTATAACCAAGTAAATTTACCTTTTCAAGATCTATACATTTATCAATGTCTTTTTGATTTATAGATAAAATAATTGATTTATTATCTATTGAAAAAACTATCGTATCTTGGTTATCACTATATTTTTTGATATTTGGTTTGACCAAATTTAATGAATTATTTTTAACGTCTTTTACGCCTATAAGCTCGTTTTCTATAATTGTAAAATCAACTTTTGACATCATTTTATACATGTTTAATTTATCAATTAGCAATTTTGAAGAATCTAAAGTTGTATATAAGTAATAGCTTTTATCTATTTGAAATATATAGAAAATTGATATAATTCTTCCTTTTGGATTACAATATCCTGAGAGAATTATATTTTTATCTTTAAGGGTTTTTATGTCATTTGTAAATTGAGAATTCAAAAAACTCTCAGCATCATCACCAGTGCATTTTATTAGTACTTTATTTTTTAGTACAGAAATTGAATAATTATTTGTTATTTTGTTGATTTCTTCTTCCGGTTGATAATTATATTGAAGACCATAATCATCATAATATGCTATATTTGTGAGGTATTTTTTTAAAAAATCGTATATCATATGCAACTTTAAAATTATTTAAATATTTAAGGAAAACAATGTCAGGATCTAAAACACCATTGTCGCCACATTTACAAGTATACAGATTACCTCTTGTTGCGCTTGTGTCAATATCACATCGTATGTGTGGAGTCATTAATGGTATAGGTTATGCAATATTTATAATTTTCTTATTATCCATTGCATCAGGTACTGAATTCTATAGTATAAGCCATATTATAATATCAAGTATATATGCAAAAATATTAATGAGTATGTGGGTGTTTTCTTTTTACTTGCATTTATCGAATGGATTTAGGCATTTAGCTTGGGACTTTGGCTATGGTTTTAGTGGAAAATCTCCTTTAATATCATCTCTATTAGTACTTAGTTCTGCAGTTTTATTAACCTTTTTTACTGTTTTGCTGTATTTTGGTATCTAAATGTAGAAGGAGAAAAGATTGATTCACGGAAAAAAACATTGGCTTTATCATAGATTTTCTGCAATATTTTTAGCACCTCTAATGCTCTGGTTAATATATTCTTTAAGTTTTATAAATATATTTTCTTATGAAAATATTACTTTCTGGATAGGCAACACAACAAACTTCATTCTTTTATTTATACTGATCATCATTTCAGCAAGCCATTTTCAACTTGGTATTCAGGTTATTCTTGAAGACTATATTTCTCAAGTAGAAAAAAGAAATTTTTACATAAAACTTTTACACGTTATTTATTTAATTTTTTGTTTGTTGGGTCTTAGCTCTATTTCAATAATTTATTTCGGAGTTCAAATATAAATGAATAAAGATTACGAGATGATAACCCATGAATATGACGTTATTGTAGTTGGGGCTGGGGGTGCAGGCTTAAGAGCTACTTTAGGCATGGCAACAGAAGGTCTAAAAACTGCTTGTATAACAAAAGTTTTTCCAACAAGAAGTCATACCGTTGCTGCTCAAGGTGGCATGAGTGCAGCTCTTGGAAACATGGGGGAAGATGATTGGCGCTGGCATATGTACGACACTATTAAAGGTTCTGATTGGTTGGGGGATCAAGATGCAATTGAATATATGTGTAGAGAAGCTATACCTTCTGTAATAGAACTTGAGCATTATGGAGTACCTTTTTCAAGAACTGAGGCTGGTAAAATATATCAAAGACCATTTGGTGGAATGACAACTCATTATGGTGAAGGAACGGCACAAAGAACTTGTGCTGCAGCAGACAGGACAGGACATTCAATTCTTCACACTTTGTATCAACAATCATTAAAATATAAAGCAGAATTTTTTATAGAATATTTTGCAATAGATTTAGTAATGGATAATGGAGAGTGCGTTGGAGTAGTAGCAATCGATTTAGCCTCCGGAAAATTACATTTATTCAAAGGACATGTTACTTTATTGGCGACAGGTGGCTATGGCAGGGCCTATTTTTCAGCTACATCAGCACATACTTGTACTGGAGATGGTGGTGGAATGGCTCAAAGAGCAGGGGTGCCTTTGCAAGACATGGAATTTACTCAATTTCACCCAACAGGCATTTATGGCGCTGGCTGTTTAATTACTGAAGGTTCAAGAGGCGAAGGTGGATATTTAACAAACTCTGATGGTGAAAGGTTTATGGAAAGATATGCTCCAAATGCTAAAGACTTGGCTTCAAGGGATGTTGTTAGCAGGTCAATGACAATTGAAATAAATGAAGGTAGAGGTGTTGGAAAAGACAAAGATCATATTGAGCTTCATTTAGAGCATTTAGGAGAAGATGTTATTAACGAAAAACTCCCAGGTATTGCTGAATCAGCAAAGATTTTTGCAGGCGTTGATGTAACAAAAGCACCTATACCTGTAATACCTACCGTTCATTATAACATGGGTGGAATACCAACAAATTATCTTGGTGAAGTCATAAAACCTAAAAATATAAATGACGAAACAATTGTGCCTGGATTAATGGCTATTGGTGAAGCATCTTGCGTATCTGTTCACGGCGCTAATAGATTAGGTTCAAATTCACTATTAGATTTAATTGTATTTGGAAGAGCAGCTGCAAAACAAGCTGCAAAACTAGTGAAGCCAGGAGCTGCGCACAAAGAGACCAATAAAAATGCTATTGATAAAATTGTATCGAGATTCGATAAAGTTAGATTTTCTTCTGGAGATAACTTACCTTCCCATTTGAGATTAAAATTACAGAAAGAAATGCAAAGGAGTGTAGCTGTTTTTAGAACAGAAAAAACTTTAGAAGAAGGTAGAAAAATTATACATTCTTTATATAAAGATTTTTCGAATATAAACCTAAGTGATCGATCTATGAAATGGAATACAGAACTTTTAGAGACACTTGAGCTTGAAAACTTACTTACCCAGTCTATAGTTTCTGTAGAGTCGGCATATAATAGGAAAGAATCAAGGGGAGCTCATGCTCGTGATGATTTTCCAGATAGAAATGATAACGAGTGGATGAAACATACAATTGCATACATCAACGATAATGGTATAGTCGACATAGATTATAGAAAAGTTGTATTAACAACTTTAACTGATGAAGTTGAAGCTGTTCCACCTAAAAAGAGAGTGTACTAATCGTGGCTAAATTTAAACTTCCATTAAACTCAATAGTTAAAAACGGAAAATATTTTAAATGCGAATCTGAAAATAAAGATAATATAAGAGTATTTAAAATATATAGATACGACCCGGACGATCAAAAAAATCCAAGAGTCGATACATATGAAATTGACACAGCAGACTGTGGACCAATGGTTTTAGATGCTTTATTAAAAATTAAAAATGAAATTGATACAACTATTACATTTCGAAGATCTTGTCGAGAAGGCATTTGTGGTTCATGTTCAATGAATATTGATGGAAGAAATACACTTGCTTGCACAAAAAGTATTGATGAAATAAAAGGTGATATAAAAATTTATCCATTACCTCATATGCCTGTCGTAAAAGATTTAGTTACAGATCTTACAAATTTTTATAAACAATATGAATCTGTCCAACCTTGGTTGCAAGCGGATGAACCCGAAAATAAAGAAAAAGAAAGACTTCAGTCAAAAGAAGAGCTATCAGAGCTTGATGGTTCAGACGAATGTATTTTGTGTGCCTGTTGCTCAACTAGTTGCCCTAGCTATTGGTGGAATAGTGATAAATATTTGGGCCCAGCTACTTTAATGCAAGCTTATAGATGGATAGCTGATTCTCGTGATAATAAAACAAACGAAAGACTCAAACATCTTGAAGACACTTTTAAACTTTATAAATGTCATACAATTATGAATTGCACAAACGCTTGTCCAAAGGGTTTAAATCCAGCAAAACAAATCGCAAAAATAAAATCATTAATAGTGTCTAATAAAATTTAGAATGAATGAAAAAGAAATTCTATGGAGATGCAGAAGAGGCACAAAGGAACTTGATATATTAATGACAGGTTTCTATAATTTGTATTACAAAACAGCAACAAAATCACAAAAATCAGGTTTTATAAAGTTATTATCCTACGAAGACCCAATAATTTATGATCTTATATTAAATAAAATATCGTTAAAAGACATTGAAGTTAATGAAATTGCTGATATGATACGTACTATGAGATTAAAAGATTAAAAACTTTTTACTCATAAAATATAAAATTAGTTATCTAATTTTTTTGATTAATACAATATAGAAGAAAAATATGTCAGATAGAGAAACAGGTACAGTTAAATGGTTTAATGATTCAAAAGGTTACGGATTTATTCAAAGAGAAAGTGGTAAAGACGTTTTTGTACATTTTGGAGCAATTAAAATTGAAGGTGACGGTTATAGAACTCTTAAAGAAGGACAAGCAGTAGAGTTTACAGTTACTGAAAGTGAAAAAGGTTTAACTGCTACAGACGTAGAAGCTAAATAAAAATCACCAGCTTAATTATAAATAAGATTATTGTAAATATATTTTACAATATCTGATTAAATGATTTTTTTTGTGCTTTTATGAAATTCTAAATATAATTTGGTACTAATTTCATTTTACTTTAATTATTTTTTATAATTACTTTGTTTAAATTATTAGACAGGTTTAGTGATGCTGTGTATTATTAATCTATGTTAGAGATTAGTAATTTCAATTCTGTAAGCAAAAATAACTTTCTTTCTTTAATGAGATCTTATGAAAGTAATTTTATATTATTATCGAAGCTTATTGATTTAGATATTGTAAAAAATAAGTCTTTAGGTAAAAAATTTGAATCTGGATTGATAGATTCAAATAAGAAGATGCAGTTTTATATTGAATCAATTTCAAAACACACTGCCATTGTAAAATTTTTAAACAATGATTTTGATGATAATTTATATTTAGATATTGTGAAAATAAAAATTTATTTTGATTCAAAGCAAGTTGAAATTCTTAATCATAAAAATACTAATTATTTTGATTTAAATACTAATAAAGATATTCAAATATTTCATAATGTACGTCTTACCAAGTGGTACAAGAGCTATTTTTTGTCATTGTGGATTAATGGCTGCTTGAAAAAAGGTTATTCATTTGATTCAAAGTCTGAAGTATAATCTTAAAAAATTTTTAATTTAATTGATGTATTATGTCTAATGAATTTTTAGTTGATGGAACCAGTATTGCTAAGCTTCCTAGTGATTATGGAAGCACAGGCTTTAAAATGTTCAAAGGTTCAGTCTTGAATAACGTTGAAATTGCCTATGAAACCTGGGGTGAGTTGTCTATAAATAACGATAATGCGGTACTTCTTTTTACGGGTTTATCTCCTTCTTCACATGCAGCTTCCTCTGATTTAAATAAATCAAAAGGGTGGTGGGAGTATATGATTGGCCCAGGTAAACCAATAGATACAGATAAATATTTTGTTGTGTGTGTTAATTCATTAGGTAGCTGTTTTGGCTCAACATCACCAGCTTCCATTAATAAAGAAACTGGATCTGTTTATGGTTTAAGCTTCCCAGAATTATCAATTGAAGATATAGCAAAAGCTGGTCACTCTGTTTTGCTAACGCTTGGTGTAGATCATGCTCATACTGTAATTGGTCCATCAATGGGCGGCATGACAGCTTTAGCATATTCGTTAATGTACCCTAATAGCTTGAGTAATTTAATTATAATATCAGCTGCTGCTCGCGCATTGCCGTTTACAATATCCATTAGATCGCTTCAAAGGGAATTAATTAGAAGTGATCCAATATGGAACAATGGTATTTACGAAAAAAATTCAGCACCTATTAATGGTATGAAGCTTGCCAGAAAATTAGGCTTAATGTCGTATAGGGCAGCAAATGAATGGCGCGAAAGATTTAATAGAGCAAGATCTCCAAAGCAAAATGACAGAAAAATGTTTGATATAGAATTCGAAGTAGAAAATTATTTGGATCATAACGCTGAAAAATTTGTTTCCATGTTTGATCCAAATTGTTATTTATATTTATCAAGAGCCATGGATTTATTCGATGTTGCGGAACATGGAGGCACAGTTAATGCCGGCTTAGCAAAGATACATACGAAAAATAATTTAATTATTGGAGTTGATTCAGATATTCTTTTCCCTATTGATCAGCAAAAAGAAATCGCTGATGGTATGACAAAAGCAGGTAAAAACGTAAAATTTGAAGTTTTAAACTCTATTCAAGGACATGATTCTTTTTTAGTAGATGTAAAAAATTTTTCTAGAGTTATAGGTGATTTTTTTAAAAATTAACGATCTTTTATATCTTTATATGAGGTTTTATTTTTTCCTGTGTATAATTGTCTTGGTCTTCCAATCCTAAAATTTTTATCTTCTATCATTTCATTCCAGTGTGCTACCCATCCTACAGTTCTTGCTAATGCAAATATAACTGTATACATGCTTTGAGGTATTCCTATTGCCTTAAGAACAATACCTGAATAAAAATCAACATTTGGATATAATTTTCTTGATACAAAATAATCATCCTCAAGAGCATGTTTTTCGAGTTTCATTGCAATATCAAATAATGGTTTATTTGGATTATTATCATCTAATTGATTTAAATATTCGTGCGCTATTTTTTGAATTATTTTTGCCCTTGGGTCATAATTTTTATATATCCTATGACCAAAGCCCATTAATCTAAATGGATTTTCTTTATCTTTAGCTTGCTCAACGTAGTGCTCAACATCTCTTTCAGAATTTTTTATTTCTTCAAGCATATTAATTACGGCTTCATTTGCGCCGCCATGTGTAGGACCCCAAAGCGTTGTAATGCCAGCTGCAATTGCAGCATAAGGACTTGTTTCAGAGCTACCAGATAATCTAACAGTTGAAGTAGATGCATTTTGCTCATGGTCTGCATGAAGTAGGAATATTATATCCATTGCTTTTGACGAATGATTTTTTTGCTCTTCGTTTAATTCCGGGAAAGACATATTAATAAAATTTTCAGCTATTGATAGAGATTTATTCGGTTTTTGAAAATTATTACTTAAAATATGATTTAGTATCCAGGCTGAAATTACTGGAACACTAGCTATTAGATTTATGGTTGACTCATATCTATATTTTTCGTTTTGAATATTAATATCTTTATGGTGTTTAGCAGCTAAAAAACTTAAGCAAGCTATCATTATAGCCATTGGATGACTGTCTTTTGAAAAAACATTGATCATGTCTTTTATTGATGAATCTACATCATATGAATTAGAAATGTCGTTAGAAAATAATTCTAAATCATTGATATTTGGTAATTTATTTTTTAATAACAAATATGCTGTTTCTGTAAAGTTACTTTTTTCTGCAAGCTCTTCAATTGGATAGCCTCGATACCAAAGCTTTCCCTCATTCCCATCAATAAAAGTTATTTTGCTTTCACAGCTCGATGTAGCCAAAAACCCTGGATCATGAGATAAAAGTCCCAAATTCTTCTCTAAAGATTTAATATCAACAACATTTGGGCCCAAAACTGACTCTAAAATTGGTAAATCAATTTCTTTATTTGCTTCAGCGTCTTTTATTGTGATTTTCTTATTTGTCATAATTTTATATTGATTATGCTTAAAATAATCGCCTTTTTTATGCTACTGTGTATTTTTTAAGAGGACTTATACTAACATAATTATAAAAATTCGTTAAGTAACAACTTTATTTCGACAATTTTAGATATTTTATAATGTAATCAACAATTTGATGTGGATTATTTATATCAAGTTCTTCAATATTTCTGGAAATATTAATTTTTTCATCAGAAGCTATAGCAACTATATTCATATCATTCTCATAAAGAAAACCTTTTCCTATGTCTTTTCTATATAGTTCAATTTTTGGAAAATCTTCTAACTTAAAGCCTTCTACTAAAATAATATCAGTTTTAATATTATTTATTAAATCAACTAAATCTTGCAGCGAAGGCTCCTGGGTTTTTTTATTTTCATGTATTAACGCCCATCTTTTTTTTGAAGACACTAAAATATTTGTGGAGCCAGCTTTTCTAATTTCATAGCTATCCTTACCAGGATGGTCTGTATCAAAGTCGTGATGAGCGTGCTTAATAACAGATACATTATAACCTGTATTATTAAGAATATTTACTAACTCTTTAATTAATGTTGTTTTGCCTGTACCGCTATATGCAGCAAAGCCGATTATATTTTTATTTAACATTATTATATTTATTTAATTGTTCAATGGTGTTTATATTATCAAAATAACTATCTTCTTCATCAAAATATATGTATTTATAGTTATTTTCTTTGTACCAAATATCAATTTTTCTTTGCCCTGATTTTAAAAAATCATCTAATGAGCCTATTAATCTTGTTGATATAAGCATAAATACAGGCTGTGACCTTAAATTATTGTGAGCAACAAAAATATCCTGGGTATTGTTAGAATCTATTAAAAATTTATCTATTAGTTTCCAAGAAATATTTGGGCTATCACAGGGGATTGTTAAAAGATATTCGGTTGATATATTTTTTAACATACTGAGAATGCCAGACAAGGGGCCTTGGAAATCTTTATATTCATCGCTTATAACAGGATAATTATAATTTTTATATGTTTGAATGTTTCTATTAGCGTTAATTAATATATTTTTTGTATAGGGTGAAATTTTATCAATAATATTCTTAACTAACGTTATACCGTTAATGCAGACTAAGCCTTTGTCCTTATTATTCATTCTTGTTGCCTTACCACCAGCTAAAATACCTATTGTTATGTCGTTAATTTCCAATATAAAACACCTCTGTAGAATGATAAAATATTGTCTTATAATATAATTTTATTATAAATTTTATGGAGATATGCTTAATTATGAATAATAACAACAATAAACTTACAATGGAAATCCAATCAGAAGTTTTTAAAATGCTTGTTAAGCATCTTCAGAATAAAACCGAGGTGCAAAATATTGATTTAATGAATCTAGCTGATTTTTGTAGAAATTGCTTATCAAAATGGTATGTATCTGCTGCTAAAGATAAAGGTGTGGAAATCTCTTATGATGAAGCAAGAAATATCATTTATGGTATGCCATATGATGAATGGAAGTCAAAATATCAAAAAGAAGCGACAAAAGAACAAATGGAAAAATTTAATTCAAAGAAATAATAATATGGATTTTAATTATTTAAACGACAAAGATCTTTTATATTTCTCAAAACACATTTTGCTTCCTAATATTGGCATAGAGGGCCAACAAAAACTCAATTCTTCTGAGGTAACAGTTTTTGGACTAGGTGGAATTGGTAATTTAATTACAACATATATAGCCTCAGCCGGTGTAAAAAAAATTAATATTGTAGATTTCGATACGGTTGAAGATTCAAATCTTCAAAGACAAATTAATTTCACAAACTCCGATATTGGTTTTCATAAAACAGATGTTATAGATAAATATTTACAATCTAGATTTCCTAATTTATCTGTAAATAAATTCTCTAACAAAATTTTATCAACCGATGAAGTTGATTCTATTACTGCAGATTCTGATATTGTATTAGATGGGACTGATAATTTTGAAGTAAGAAAAATTATTAATAAATCTTGTAACAAAAATAATAAAAAATTAATAATAGGTGCGGTTGAAGGATACTCAGGACAACTCTTAACTGTCATGTCAAGCAAAAGCACATGCTATGAGTGCATATATGAAGACTTAACAGATAATAATTCCTGTTCAGAATCGGGAGTACTAGCACCATTAGTGGGAATGATAAGTTCAATGATGGCAATGGAGTGTATTAATATACTAACCGGAAATAATCCTTCATATGAGAATAAACTGGTTCTTGTTGACGGTTTAAATATAAGTATTAATATTATTAAAACAAAAAAGAAACAAAATTGCTTAATTTGCTCCAAACCATATGAAAAAATCTAATAGGCCTCAAACTAAAGTAAAAAAACCAGAACCAAAAGAATATAATTCTATTGACTGGATTATCTGGGCTGCCTGGGCAGATAGAATCACATTTGAAGAGATTTACGAAAAAACTAATAAAAAAGAATCAGATGTAATTAAGATAATGCGAAAAAATTTAAAAACTTCGTCATTTAGATTGTGGCGAAAAAGAGTTTCTGAAAAAAGTATTAAACATAGGAAGAAATTTTCAAGTGAAAGAAAAAAGTTAAAATTAAAAAATAATTTTTAGCCAAGTAATTTGTCTCTCGCTTTATTAATCTTTGCAGCCATTTCTGACGTACCTCCTTTGTCTGGATGGTTTTTTTGTATTGCTTTTTTATGCGCAATAATAATTTCTTCTCGCGTTGCATCAATATTTATATCAAGAATTTCTGCAGCTTCTTTTTTAGACATACTGCTTGACCTTTTATTATATGCTGAAGTAAATTTTTTTATTAAAGGTGCATATCTAAACAAAATAAATAATTTTTTTATTATTGGTATTAATCCTACTATTAATGCAGTTATCCAATGAGCTCTTCCTGTTGCGATTAGAAATAAAATTAATAAGAAACCTAATATAAATATAAATTTCTTTTTATCTGTGGTGCGCTTATATAGATAAAGCATTGAAAATACTACTAAAATAATTAATACTGCATATATCATATCTATAATGTCCAGCCAAATTACTTGAATTAATCTAACAATCAGTTATAAACTATAATATAAGTTTTTGAAAAATAATTAAATATAATAATGCGAGGAGAAAATGAAAGTAAAAATAAAAGCTTGCTCTCAAGACCTTGAAATAAATATTGAGGAGTATGGTAAAAATAATAAAGGTATGCCAATACTATTTGTGCACGGTATACCAACAAATGCAAGATTATGGAGACACGTCCAAAAAAATCTAGAAGGTAAATTTCATTCATATGCAATGGATATGGTTGGGTACGGTCAATCATCAATGCCATTGGATAATTTTGAACATACTTTTAATAATCAAGCAGAAGCCATTAAAGGTGTAATTGAAGAGCTAGGAATTAAAGGAAACGTAATTTTAGTTGGTCATGATCATGGAGGCGGCGTATGCCAAGTATTTGCATCAAAATATTGTGACTATATAAGTAGATTAGTTTTATTAAATCCTGTTGCATATGATTATTGGCCTGTATTAGAGGTTGAAGCTTTCAATGGACTCGTCGGAGCTAGTGACGAAGCTTTAGCTGCTGCAATGCCTGGAGCTGTAGCTCAATTTGCTGGCTTGATGAGAACTGGTAGTCACGATAAAATCGCATTTACCGATAAAAATGTTAAAGAGAACTACTTATGTCATTGGGGAAGAGATGGGCTTACTGGATTTAAATCATTAGTAAAAATTTGTTCCCAACCGACAAATGCTGAAACTTTAGCAGTAGACCATAAAAAAATTACTTGTCCTACGGCTGTTTTTTGGGCTTTACACGATGCGTGGATGCCTAAAGAATCTGGTGAAAGATTAAAGCAAGATATAGCTGGCCCAGTAAGACTTCAATTTATTGAGAGGGCAGGTCATTGGTCTCAAGAAGATAGGCCTGATGAAGTAGCAGCAATGATTGAGGACTTCATAACAGAATGGGAAGGTGTAAAGATTTAAATATCTTTTTTTAAAGAAAGGGTCTTGTTAAAGAAGATCCAAAACAGAATCCCTTTCTTTGATTAGCTCATCTTCAGTTATTTTTATATAATTTAATAGTTTATCTGAAATAACTATATCTTTTATAGTCTCAAAACCTCCATCATTACATACCGAAGGGAAAGAAAACATAATATCATTAGATATTCCAAAAATGTTGCCGTTTGAAATTTGTCCAATACTTAGCCAATCTTTATTTCCTGATACCCAATCTCTCATATGTGATATAGCGGCATTTGCTGCTGAAGCAGCAGAAGATAATCCTCTAGCCTCAATAATTTCTGCACCACGTTTTTGAATTCTTGGTATAAAATTATCCTCATACCATTTATCTTCTATAATACTTTTAATATTATTTCCTGAAACTTCGCAATATGATAGATCAGGTACTTGAGTATTAGAATGATTTCCCCATACAATAATTTTTTTAATATTGCTAATTTCAGTATTAAATTTATTTGCAACTTGAGCAAGTGATCTATCATGATCAAGTCTCATCATTGATGTAAATTGTTTAGGGTCAATACTAGGTGCGTTATGCATAGCTATTAAAGCATTTGTATTTGCTGGATTTCCAACAACTAATATTTTTATATTTTTATTTGCTACTCGATCAATTGCTATTCCTTGTGGTTTAAAAATTTTTCCGTTATCTTTTAAAAGATCTTTTCTTTCCATGCCTTTTAGTCTTGGTTTAGCGCCAATAAGTAAAGCATATTCACAATTTTCAAAACCTTCATCTAAATCAAATGTTGTGGTGATCTCTTTAATTAATGGAAAAGCGCAATCTTCTAATTCAAATTTTACACCCTTTAAGGAATTCATAGCTGGCTCAATATCAATTAATTTTAAATTTATTGGTTGATCTGGGCCAAGCATCTCGCCAGCAGCTATTCTAAAAATAGCTGAGTAAGCTATATTTCCTGCTGCACCTGTAATTGCAACGTTTACTGGATCATTCATTTTCTTTACCTATTATTGTTTATGTTCTTTTTTCATATAGTCTGATGATTGCATTTCATTTAATCTACTTTTTGTTCGTTCAAAATCTTTATTTATCTTTTTTATATTGCAGAGTTTATCAATTGAGCTTTCCGCAGAAATAATTACTTTAACATTTCTATCATAAAATTCATCAATCATATATACAAATCTTCTTGCTTCATCAATATATTTTTCCTCCAACTTCGGAATATTTGATATAAAAACATTCTCATATATTTTCGAAATCTCAATATAATCGTTTTGCGATCTGCCATCGCCACATATTGTTTCAAATTTAAACCAAACTGTATTCGAAGATAGGAATCTAACATCGATATCCCTATTATTGACAGGTATTGTTGCACCTTCAAAAACTGGTTTTCTAGTAAACCAATTAAACCAATCTGGTGAAATTGACGAGAAGTATTGTTGCATGCTTATATCAGTTTGTTCATTACATGGATAATGATATGTATTGACGTTTCCAAATTTTAATAACCTATAATCTTTATCACTTTCTAAGCATATAACTTTTGTATTCTCTTCAATTAAATTAATCGCATATAAAAATTTCTCTCTCTGTAACCCTTCCTTATACAAATTTGTTGGTTTTGTATTTGAAGTAAAAACAATTATAACGTTATTTGCAAATAATCCTTTTAATAGCTCACCAAGAATCATTGCATCGGCGATATCATTAACAATAAATTCATCAAAACAAAGAACGCTTACTTCTTGCGATATTTCTTTTGCTATTAGATCAATTGGGTTTTGAATATTTTTTTTTGAATTTAGCTTGCCGTGAATATCATTCATAAATCTATGAAAATGTATTCTCTTTTTTTTACTTAGTGGAAGTTCTTTATAAAACATATCCATTATAAAAGTTTTTCCCCTGCCTACACCACCGTATAGATATATTCCTTTATTTATATTTGAATTTTTATTACCAAAAAGATTTAATCCAATATTACTTAAAATTGAATTACCAACTTTTTTTACCCCGGTAATTCGATCATATAACTCTTGAAAAGAGTCAATTATCTTTATTTGCTCAGAATCAATAAAAAAATCATTTCTTGAACTAAGTGCTTTATATTCATCAATTAACATAATATGATTGCAGTGTATATTTGAAACGAATTAAAATACAACTCTTATATTCATTTTTCAAGGTAATAATAATGGTAATAACTAGATTTGCACCAAGTCCAACTGGGAATTTACATATTGGGGGTGCTCGTACAGCTTTATTTAATTGGCTTTATGCAAAAAATAAAGGGGGGAAGTTTCTTTTAAGGATTGAAGATACGGATAAAACTCGCTCAAAAAACGAATATATTGAAAATATTCTTGAGTCTTTAGAGTGGTTAGGTATAAATCACGATGATAGTTTAGTTTACCAGAGCGAAAGGGCATCTAAGTATGAGCAGACAATAAATCAACTTTTACAGTCAGGAAATGCGTATTATTGTGATTGCACAAAAGAAGATCTTGATATTTTAAGGTCAGAACAACAAAAAGCGGGTATTAAGCCTAAATATGATGGAAGAAATAGAGAAAAAGGACTTCCATACAAAAAAGGATCTGTAATACGATTTAAAACACCCACAGAAGGAAATATAATTGTAAAAGACACGTTAAAAGGAGATGTGTCCGTATGCAATCAAGAGTTAGATGACCTCATCATACAAAGATCTGATGGAAGTGCTACTTACAATTTAACAGTTGTGGTTGATGATATAGATATGGGGGTCACAAATATAATAAGGGGAGACGATCATCTAAATAACACATATAGGCAAATACATATGATGAATGCTCTTGGTTATAATCCACCAATATACACCCATTTACCGTTAATAATGGGAGAAGATAAAAAAAGATTATCAAAAAGACACGGCGCAACAAGTACATATGACCTAAAAAAGGAGGGGTTGCTTCCAATCTCTGTAATAAATTATCTTTCAAGGTTAGGGTGGTCCTCTGGTAATAAGGAAAAGTTCACCATAGAAGAGCTTATTGAGCTATTTGATATAAAAAATTTGAATAAATCTGCCGCTATATTCGATTACAAAAAATTATATTCTCTTAATAAATATTTTATAAAAGAGATACAAATTGATGATTTATATAAAGAATTTATATGTTTAACAAAAAAATTTGATCAGCTTCCAAAAGAAAAAGTCATTAAAATAATCGAAGCTCAGCGTGATCGTTGTAAAACCATACAAGAAATTATCGACGAAAGTGAATTTTTTATAAACGAAAATATCCTTATTGAAGATAAACTTGCTGTGAAATTTTTAACTTTAAAAAATAAAGACATATTTGAAAGTTTGTATCTAGGTTTAAACAATATAAGCGAATGGGAAATTTCAAATATTGACAGTGTGATAGATTCAGTAATGAACAAACTTAACCTTAAAATGCCAGAATTTGCTAAACCAACTAGATTGGCATTAACTGGTAATTTATCCTCTCCATCTATAAATTTAACGATATTTCTACTTGGAAAAGAGGCTTGTTTGAAAAGAATTTTGGATGCTAAGCGTTTGATAGCTTGACATTATGAGCGAAGCACCTCAAAATCACTGACTTTCTAGGGTCCCCATCGTCTAGAGGCCTAGGACACCGGGTTTTCATCCCGGCAACAGGGGTTCGACTCCCCTTGGGGACGCCATTTTAATGAGTAAAAATAATGATTTATTTTCATAATCCAAGATGCAGCAAATCTAGAGAGGGGTTAAAAATTCTAGAAAGTATCAATAAAGATATTAGAATAAAATTCTACCTTTCCGAGAAAATTTCTTTTATTGAATTAGAAGAAATTATTAAGAAATTAAAAATAAAGCCAATAGACTTAGTCAGAAAAAAAGAAAATATTATTAAAGAAAAAAAATTAGATTTTAGTAAGTTTTCTGATAAGGAGATTATAAAAATTTTAATAAAATATCCGATATTAATCGAAAGACCAATCTTAATAAATAAAAATAAGGCGATTATAGGTAGACCGCCTGAAGTAATAAAAACTATCCTGTGAGTATAATTCTATACAACCCAACGCTGTCAATTAGAGTTAAGGCAATATAGTTTGCAAGCATTCCAAAAGATCCTCTAGTCCAAGCTGCCCAAGTATAAAGAATACATCCAAAGATCCATACAATATAAAGCTCAAAAAGTGGAGGGTTTGGAACTGTAATAGCCATTACTACCGAACAACCAATAGTTATTAACCAAGCAAAAAATTCAATTACAAATCGAAAAGGGTGGGATCTAAAGTCATTTTGAATCCATATTATGGTATTGCTAATATATTTCATAGATTAATAAATGTTGTTAAGAATTAAGTATAGAAGAAATTTATAAAATTATATATATTAACAAATAATAAACTGAATTCTAAAGAATTAATGAAAATTTTAAAAATTTTTACACTATTGGTTTTTTTTGTTTCATCAAATAGCTTTTCTAATAGTTATTATAATAATTTCTATTCGGATTTTAATAATTCTTCCAAAACTTTTACTGATAAATCCGATATGCATGAGAAAAATTTTAATGACAAAGATGAGGTAAACTTAACTTGGGTTAATGCGCTTATTAGAATACCTCTAAAAAATGGAAATATTTACAGGGGTACTATTAAAGAGCTAAACAATAACGAGGATTTTTTAAATAAGAAATACAAAACAATTATTTATCTTCACGGTTGTTCTGGACACTGGGCTGGAACCGCTAAAAGAATAGATTTCTTTGCTAAAAATGGATATGCAGTAATAGCCCCACCTAGCTTAGCTAGAAAAAAATACGCTCAGTCTTGTGATACCGTAAACAAAAGAGGCGGTATGTATCGAAGTGTTTTAAAAATTAGATTAATAGATGCTGAGAATGCTGTATTCAATGCAAAAAAACTAAAATGGGTAGATAATAAAAATATTGTTTTAGCCGGTCATAGCGAGGGAGGTATAACCACAGCTAAATACAACCCAAAAAGTATAAAATCAAATGTTACAGGAAAAATCATAGAAGGTTGGACTTGTAATGCAGGATGGGATGAATACAGAGGTCTTAAAACATCTAATAATGAACCAGTGTTATCATTAGTAGCAAAATACGATCCTTGGTTTCAGCTTGATGTTTTGAAGGGTAGTTGTGGAGAATTTATGAATAATAATAAGTTTAACAAATCAGTTGTTCTAGAAGACGAGCCTTTATCAAAAAAACACGGTTTAATGCACGATGTAAATATTCAGCAAATTACTCTAGATTTCTTAAAAAAAATTACAAATTAATAATAAAATATTTATTAAACATTTATTTACATTCAATACTTCTATTAATTTCTAAACTTAATTTTTCGCAATTTTGATCATCATATTTAGTATCATCTACAAGAATTACTTTTAAATTAAGTTGTGAAATACCAGGATTTTTTGCAATATGCCCAACAATTGCTTCGTCAGCCATAACCCCAAAAGTCTTCAAAAGTGCGCGTATGTCTTTTTTATATATTTCGTCTGTCATAATTTTCTCCTTATTCACAAAATTTTAACATGATATCCTAAGATATGGACAAGGATTTATTAAACTCTATTTTGGAAGCACTATTTTGGCTGGCTACAGCTTGGCTTACAGTATTTTTATTTTTAACAATTTTTGCTTTATCAAATATTGCTGGCCAAATGGATGAACATAAGCTTTTTCAAATTGGTAAATTAATGATATTAGGTTTATCCGTGTATATATTTTTTTGGCTCTTAAGAGGAATAGTCTCAAAAAAATGGTGGTATTAAATTTTTAGTCTTTTTACTTCTTTATTTTCTACCAAATGACTTTGAATTATTTCGTCAATATCTTCTTTATTTTTATAACTATACCAAACATTATCTGGATAAATAACCATCACAGGGCCCTCAGTACATCTGTCTAAGCATCCAGCCTTATTTACTCTTATCCCTCCTTTTCTTTGTATTTTCATAGAAATACATTTTTTCTTTGCATAATCAAAGATTTCAGAAGAAGATTTATCGTTGCAGCATTCTTTTCCGTCGTCTCTTTGGTGAATACACAAAAAAATATGTTTTTTATAATAACTCACGGTGCTATCCATTCTTTTTTATTATTAATAATGTCAATAAGTAATCTTTCATGACCTTTATGGTTTAAATTCAACCAATCAATTATAGAAATATCAATTTTTAAAATACAGAAATTTTTAATTCCCTCATTTAAGCTAATATTATCTCTTTCTAAAATATACTCTTTTGAATCTTTCATTGGCGTGCCAGGTGAATATTTGTTCAAATAGCAAACTTTACTCATATCTTTAGACTTACTCCAGGTATCAAATATGATTTGTTTATCCTCTACAATACTAATTTTTCCGTATATTTTTAACTGTATTTTATTTGTTTTGTCATAAAATAAACAGCAAACATTGTTATTATCTTTAATTTGTATAATTTTATTTGATCTTTTATCAGTATGAAAAGTTATATAACTTTTATCTTTATTTATAGATCTTAAAACTACATTTCTTGAGTCAGGAAAATTATTATTTATAGTTGATAAAGAAAAAATATGAAAAGGGTGGCCGCTAATGATCAAGCTATCTTTTAGCTCACTCCATATTTTTTCTAATATATCCTGTTTTTTATCCACAAGTACTTATGTCCTTAAACCTTTTCCAATATTTAAAAAATATAAGCAAAATGATGCGACTATTATATTAAAACTTATAATTATTAAAAAAGAAAAAGTTACGCTAACATCAGTGATTCCCAACATTGAGTATCTTAAAGCATTTATTAAATACAATATCGGATTTATAAGAGCAAGATCCTGCCAGATACCAGGCAACATTGATATTGAAAAAAATATACCGCCTAAGTATGTCAATGGCGTCATTATAAACGTTGGTATTACATTTATGTCATCCCAATCATTTGCAAATAAGCCATTCAAAAATCCACACATTGAAAATAAAGTTGAAGATAAAGTGATAACAGCTAGCATTAATAATATATTATAAACTGTAAAATTAACAAAAAATTGAGCAGCAAGTATAACAACTATACCTACAGATAGTCCTCGAATTACGCCACCTGTAATGAATCCTGCTAATATAGTGTAATTCTGAATAGGTGAAACTAATAATTCTTCAATATATCGATGGTATTTTGATATATAAAGAGATGATACCGTATTGGTATAGGAATGAGTAATGACAGACATTAATAATAACCCTGGAAATATGAAATCCGTATAACTAAATTTTTCTATTTCTCCAATTCTTTCACCAATTAAATTTCCAAAAATAATAAAATACAAAATATTTGTAATCACTGGCGGTATTAATGTTTGTTTCCATATTCTAGAAAACCTAAGGACTTCTTTTCTGACAATAGATTTGTACGCTATTAATTGCAAATTAAGATTATTTTCCATTTTTATCTAAAAGCCTCATAAATAGTTCTTCTAAACGTC
>Ga0181552_10000792_pt1 | contig 24378 bp, 22 predicted proteins | sample 011ome_18_FD_130583 | JGI IMG/M metagenome (GOLD analysis project Ga0181552, IMG submission 130583) | Coastal salt marsh microbial communities from the Groves Creek Marsh, Skidaway Island, Georgia - 011501BT metaG (megahit assembly) | ecosystem: Environmental > Aquatic > Marine > Intertidal...
ATAGAGTTTAAAGACAGTATTTCGACGCAAGATGAATAGCGAAAATCCCATGGAGGAGCCCGTGCGGTTCAATGCCCAACAGTGGAAACAACTGCTGCAATGGCAACTCGATGGAAAAAGCTATCAAGAGTTGATTAGTCCGGAAATTGAAGGGATTCAAATCAAACCCTTTTACGACCAGGAAGATCTTCCAAAAATTGCACCCGATTTAGCGCACCCCCAAAAAGTTTACCTGCAAGAACGCATTCGGGCAAAAGATGCTCAAGGGGGTTGGATTAGTGCTCAAGAAGCACTGTCAAAAGGTGCTGACCACCTGCGCATTACCTGGTTAGGGTCCTCAACGGAAGCCTTGGCGCTGATGAATAAACTCGGTGCATTTTCTCTAGTTCAACATTGGGTGTTTTACAGCGTGACCGAAGAGCTCATCGAACTACTCTCGGGATTATCCCTAGCTGTAAAAGAAACCATTCGTATTGAATGGGATCCATTGGCCAGGGTAGCTATCACGGGAAATTGGACCACAACCCAACAAAATGACTTAGCTCAGTGGAGGCAAATGCATACCCATCTGGCATTAGATCATCTGTGTATCGATGCTTCAAGGTATCAAGAATCCGGAGGATCAATCATCCAACAATTGGCCTACACTATGGCTCAGTTAGAGGTGTATTTTGATTTATTGCCCGAACCCATAGAGTCAACAGGCCAAGTAATCGGGCAGGTTCACGTGTACACGGTGAATAGCGGGGATTTTTTTATGGAACTGGCAAAGATCAAGGCTTTGCGTTGGTTGGTTGTTTCGATGGGGTCCTGGTATGGACTTTCGCTGACTTGCCACGTTACGGTTCGGCCCTCAAGAAGAAACAAGACAGCCTACCAAACCACGCAAAACACCTTGAAAAGCGCGGCGGAATTGCTCAGTGGACTCATGGGTGGGGCCAGTTCACTGGCCCCACTAGCCCATAACGAATTGATTCAAAGCGGCGATGTTCAAGCCCAACAAGAGGCCTTTCACCAACTGGCCATCTTGGTACATGAAACTGGCTTGGTGGGGCAAGACCTAGGGGCGGGAAGTTATTATCTGGCCTATTTGACAGATCAGTGGGCACAAAAGGCGTTGGCCCTGAATCAATCCATCCGAAATTCAGGGGGTTGGATTAAAGCCATGAATCAAGGAATAATTCAACAAAAAATAGAACAACACCACATCAAAACACTTAAAGCTTATCAAGCTTTGGAGAGAAAAAAACCTTCAGATAAAGATTTGGATACCACACATTGGAACAAGTCGCCATTTAGCCGATATGTCCCCAAAAAAACATCCATAGCCCTACTTCCAGTCCGAAGATTGTCTGAGGCAGATGAACGAAAATGGTACCGCCTGTGAAACGCATAGGAACACATGACGAACTCAAGGGAAGCGCATTGGTTGAACAAACTTCCTGGCACCAGGGAATGATCGCTGGAAAATCGCCTTTTCTCCGAGGGCCTTATTTGAGTATGTACGTCCAAAAGCCTTGGACCATAAGGCAGTATGCGGGATTTTCTACGGCAGCCCAAAGCAACGAATTTTACAAAAAAAACTTGGCTGCAGGCCAGACTGGGTTGTCCGTAGCCTTTGACTTACCAACACATAGAGGCTATGATAGCGATGCGGCTGAAGCTATAGCTGATGTAGGTAAAGCAGGTGTTGCTATAGACACTTTAGACGATATGTGCGCGCTTTTTGACGGAATTGATTTGGGCAAAGTATCCGTATCTATGACCATGAATGGTGCTGTACTCCCCGTTATGGCGTTTTATATTGCTGCTGCCCAGAAACAGGGAGTGGAACTGCACCAACTCAGGGGCACGATTCAAAATGACATTCTTAAGGAATTCATGGTGCGAAACACCTACATATATCCTCCTGAAGCATCTATGGAACTAGTGGCCCAGGTTATGGAATACTGCACTCAAAAAATGCCTTTGTTTAACAGCATCAGCATCTCGGGTTATCACCTTCAAGAGGCAGGTGCTTCAACAGCACAAGAATTGGCCTATACTTTGGCCGATGGCTGGGCTTATGTGCGCGCGGCCAAAGAAAAAGGATTATCGGTGGACGATATTGGACCTAGACTTTCATTTTTCTGGGGAATCAGCATGCGCAGTGTAGACGAGATGGCCAAATTGAGGGCTGCCAGGGTCTTGTGGTGCCGCATCATGAAACTCATGGGGGCCAAAAACGAAAAATCATGGGGATTAAAAACACACGCACAAACCAGTGGATGGAGCTTGACAGCCCAATGGCCCAAAAACAACTTGACTAGAACAGCGGTTGAGGCAATTTCTGCCGTACTAGGAGGAACACAAAGCCTGCACACCAACTCATTTGATGAAGCTTTGGCGCTACCCACCGATGACTCTGCTCAATGGGCTCGAAATACGCAAATTTATCTGCAAACTGAAGCGGGATTAACCCGACCTATAGATCCGTTGGGGGGAAGTTACCTACTGGAAGAAAGAACTTTGTCATTAATTGATGAGGCATGGGAAATAATTACCGAGATTGAACAGCTGGGTGGTATGACACCATATGTATTGGCAGGCACCCCTAAGCAGTCGATACTAAAGGCCGCTGCCAAAACTCAAGCGCAGATCGACGCGGGCACCTACCCCATTGTAGGGGTCAATGCATTTACCGCTCATGAACGTGAAAAACCTCATTTGCGTTATATACATTTGGAAGAAGTACTGGAAAACCAATGTAACCGATTAAAAGAGCACAAATTAAAAAGAGACTCAGCGCTATGTGCTCAATCGTTAACGGCCCTAAAAAAAGCAGCCCTAGACAAAAAAACAAATCTCTTAGAAGCTTCTGTAGTGGCGGCGCATCATGGAGCTACCTTAGGTGAAATAAGCGAAGTGTTGGTCCAAGTGTTTGGTCGATACCAACCCGAACCTACTGGGGTAACCGGAGTTTATCAGGCTGAATTAAAAACACAGGCCTCTTTTATTCGTTCCGTATCCACTGGGGAAAACTGGGCCAAAAAAAATGGAAGAAAACCGAAAATTCTCCTAGCTAAAATGGGTCAAGATGGACACGACAGGGGGCTTTACGCCGTAGCTGCAGCCTTGAGCGATCAAGGTTTTGACGTGAAGATGACCCCTCTTTTTCAAACTCCCGAACAAGTGGGCTGGTTGGTCCAAAATTGGGGAGCAGACCTGGTGAGTATCTCCAGTATGACTAATGGGCATGGTGCACTAGTACCTGCACTGTGTCAATGGTTAAAGAAACTTGGATTAGGCCATGTAAAGGTTATTTTGGGGGGGATTATTCCCGAAAATGATATCGATTCCATGAAAGCCCAAGGGGTAGATTTGATTTTTGGCCCGGGTACTGACCTTACCTCTGCAGCACAAGACATCTATCGACTACTGAATGAAGACATCAAGAATGATTGATTTACCATCGTGTTAACAATTTCTCTTTTTAGCCCTTGTCAATTAATTGTATTTTTACCCTCAATTTGAACCATATATGGGTAAAATCATTGCAGTTGCTAACCAAAAAGGAGGTGTAGGCAAGACAACCACCAGCGTAAACCTAGCTGCCTCATTGGGCGTACTAGAAAAAAAAGTGTTGATTATCGATGCTGACCCTCAAGCCAACGCTACTTCTGGATTGGGTATCGATGTGGCCCAGGTTTCTATAGGCACCTACCAAATTTTGGAACATACCGCCTTAGCTGCTGAAGCTATTGTATCCACGGATTCCCCTAATCTGGACATCATTCCTGCCCACATAGATCTAGTAGCTATTGAAATAGAATTGGTAGACATGCCTGACCGAGAACAAATGCTCAGAAAGGCATTAGCTCCAATCAAAGACGCTTATGACTATATCCTCATCGACTGTGCCCCTTCTTTGGGACTGCTGACGCTCAATGCACTAACAGCGGCTGATTCTGTAGTTATCCCGATACAATGCGAATATTTTGCGCTAGAAGGCCTTGGAAAATTATTGAATACCGTAAAAAGTGTTCAAAAAATACACAACCCCGGATTGGATATTGAAGGACTTCTGCTCACGATGTATGATTCCAGGCTCAGGTTATCCAACCAGGTAGTCGATGAAGTGAGAAAACACTTCAATGACATGGTATTTAAAACAGTTATTCAGCGCAACGTGCGCTTGAGTGAAGCCCCTAGTTATGGGGAAACCATCATCAAATACGACGCGAGCAGCAATGGCGCCCAAAATTACCTAAATTTGGCCCAAGAGCTTCTCGAGAATAATTCCACATATGGCCAAAGCAACTAAAAAACAAGCTTTAGGAAGGGGCTTATCTGCCCTATTAAGTGATCCAAATACAGATATTAACTCTGCTCAGGACAAAAATGCTGATCAGGTCATCGGTCAGGTCATTAACCTAGCTTTGGACCGTATCCAAGTAAATCCTTTTCAACCTAGGACACACTTTGACGAACAGCAACTTCAAGAACTGAGTCAATCGATCAAAGAATTGGGCGTTATCCAACCCATAACCGTCAGAAAAACTGACTTCAACACCTTTCAGCTCGTCTCTGGTGAGCGGCGATACAGGGCCTGCAGATTAGCTGGAGTTCCCTCTATTCCTGCCTACGTGCGCATCGCTAACGACCAAGAGTCCTTGGAAATGGCTTTAGTAGAAAATATTCAGCGACAAGATCTAGATGCCATTGAAATTGCTTTATCCTACCAGCGCTTGATGGACGAGGTACAGTTGACCCAAGAAATGATGGCCCTAAGGGTAGGAAAACAACGATCAACAATAGCTAACTACCTAAGATTATTGCAATTAGATCCTATTGTTCAGTCTGGTATTCGCGATGGATTTATCACTATGGGGCATGGAAAAGCATTGGCCCACGTCACGTCTGCTAAACAACAGATTCAGTTTTATGAACGCATCGTGGCTAAAAACTTGTCGGTACGCGCTACTGAGGCTATGGTTCAGCAACAAAACACTCAAACCACGGCTAAAACACCAAAATCTGGTGAATACGCGACCCAGCAAGCTGCTCTAAGCCACCTTTGGGGTGCCCCAGTATTGATTCAAGCTAAGGGAGCAGGAAAAGGGACGGTTACTTTTTCCTTTAAATCAGCCAAAGAGCTTGAGGAGTTGACCAAAAAATTTATCGGTGAATCCTAAACACATTTTTTTGATCATCTTCGGGTTGTGGAGCATGATTCCCTTTAGGGGAATTGCTCAAGAAAGCGAACCTGTGTATTCCACCCAAACAAAAAAAAACAAAGAGGAGAAATTAGGTGCCTTTGATCTTGGTGAGGCGTCTGAAATCAACCCATTGGCCCCGGCAAAGGCCGCTTTTTTTTCAGCAGTTCTGCCAGGGCTGGGTCAGGCCTACAACAAAAAGTATTGGAAAATACCTATGGTTTATGCTGCTTTAGGGAGTAGTCTATACGGCTACCTCAACAGTCAATCCGCCTACACTGAATTCAGAAATGCGTTTAAATCCCGGAGAGCTGGGTTTATGACCGATAAATACTATGACTTGAACAACAGTGGATTAGTCCCTGGATCTCCAGATATTTCAGACAGTTCACTCCAAAAGGCTCAAGAACTAGCACAAGACAATAGAGACCTGGCCTTGGTGTTCACCATAGGTATCTATGCGTTAACTATTATCGATGCCAATGTGGATGCGCACTTAAAGCAATTCAATGTAAGTCAAGACCTTAGTTTTCGGTGGAGCCCCACTTTAGAAAAGTCTGGAATTGACCAACAGTGGTACACCGGTGTACAATTGACCTTAAGATATTGATATGAAAATTGCCTTATTTGGATATGGCCGTATGGGTCAATTAATCAAAGAAATTGCTTTGGCCCAGGGGCACGAGGTACCTGTAATCGTCGATCAGAAATTAGACAGCGTTGACTTGTCAGGCATAGATGTCGCTATTGATTTTAGCACACCTGAATCAGCTTTTCACAACATCTCCCTTTGTGCCACCCAATCGGTACCGGTGGTCTGTGGAACAACCGGATGGTTGGATCAATACGAAGAGGCCGTGGCCCTTTGCGCTAAACAAGGAGGGTTGCTCTATGCTTCCAACTTCAGCATTGGGGTAAATATCACCTTCCGCATCAATGAAATTTTGGCTCAGATGATGGCGCATTATCCCGTGTATCGAGCATCTATTACAGAAATACACCACACCAAAAAACTGGATGCACCAAGTGGCACTGCGATCACACTGGCCCAAGGAATCATCGATTCAGGCCAATACACTCAATGGCAATTGGCCCCCAATAGAGCTGACGAGCAAGACCTCCTAATTAGCTCCATCAGAGAAGGTGATGTTCCTGGAACACATCAGGTAACTTACCAAAACGATATAGATACTATTGAACTCAAACACACCGCTCATTCCAGACAAGGGTTTGCTCATGGCGCGGTCATGGCTGCTACCTGGTTAGCGGGTAAAAAAGGAGTATATTCTATGCGTGATATCATTGACAACCCCATTAAACCATAAAAAATGACTTGGACACATTGGTTGCTATTTTTTCTAGCTATTCAACTCCTTCATGGAGCAGCTACGTACCCGCTCTATAAAAAAGTAGGTCACGCGCCTTGGAAAGCATTTGTCCCCTTATACAACGCGTGGATCTTGCTTAAGATCATCCACAGACCTACCTACTGGATCGTTTTGTTGTTGCTCCCTGTGGTTAACTTGATTATGTTACCTGTTGTTTGGGTAGAGACGATCAGGTCATTTTCCCTTACCTCAAGAAAAGAGGCATGGACCGTGGTCCTTTCATTAGGGTTTTATTTGTTTGTAGTTGGTCGAAAGGCAGAACAACTCACCTACCAACCTGATCGCGAAAAAATGCCAAAAACTGGCGCAGGTGAATGGCTGAGTTCTATGGTATTTGCCATAGTTGCCGCTAGTGTTGTCCACACTTATTTTCTACAGCCTTTTGTCATTCCTACTGGATCGCTGGAACGCACTTTATTGATCGGCGACTTTCTGGTGGTTTCCAAATACCATTACGGAGCAAGAATACCCATGACACCACTTGCTGCACCCATGGTCCACGACAGTTTACCTGTTGTGGGAAAAAAATCATACCTCAGCAGACCTCAGATTCCTTATATAAGAATACCTGGATTTGCCCCGGTGAGAAGAAATGATATCGTAGTTTTTAGCTGGCCTCAGGACACCGTGCGGTTTTTTAGAGATCCCTCTAACATCAGAATCGATAAACCCATCGATAAAAAATCAAATTACGTGAAACGATGTGTGGGTATTCCAGGGGACACCCTAAGTATCGTAGATGGGCAAGTCATGATCAACCAGTCCCCTCTTGAATACGATGATCGAGCTCGTCTGCAACACAATTACGCGGTTTTTGCCCAGCAGGGAATTTCAGCTCAAAAACTTAAATCGTTGGGGATTGATGGATTTAACAGAACTTATAGCATCGCTCAACTCAACCAAAGCCAGGCTGATGCCATCATGCGTTCCGGCGCTAGTATTTACAACAATCCACAAGGAGATGGATACCTGATTTTAACCTTTGACAAGGGTATTGATCCTCAGGTTGTCCGCCAACAAGGTTTGGTGGTCACGGAATTGATGGATCGAGAGAAATGGCTTACCCTAACTCAAGAATCCGCACAAATCCTAAAACAAACTAAAGGCATTGATTCGGTTGTTCAACAAATTGCCGGAAAAGAACGCTACAATTCAAGTATTTATCCGCATACTCCCTTACTTCCCTGGAATGAAGATCAATACGGCCCCATTTACTTGCCTAAAGCGGGAGACCAAATTGAACTCACGCCCAAAAATATTCTAGTCTACAAAACAGCGATTCAGGATTATGAAGGTCATGAAATCCTACAAAAAGACAATCAGGTTTATGTAGACGGACAAGTACAGACCCACTATACATTTGATCAATCCTACTATTGGATGATGGGAGATAACCGACATAATTCTGAAGACTCTCGCTTTTGGGGTATGGTACCCGAGAATCATATTGTGGGAAAACCCATATTTATATGGATGAGCGTTGATGGGTTTACCCAACCCATCAGTCAATGGCGCATTCGTTGGGACCGGGTATTTACCGTCGTCCACGGTTCAGGCCAACCCCGCTCCTACTTTGCCTACTTTATAGGTGCATTGCTGATCTATTACGGGGTACGTTATTTTAGAAAACGAAAATCCAAACAAGTGTGAAGGTAATCGTTCCTACCTATCTCCCTTTAATCCCAACATTTGCCGCTATTCACCAAGGTGATGTGGTTTGGGAAGTATGTGGTACTTATCAAAAACAATCGTACAGAAATAGGTCGTTAATCGCCACCGACAGGGGGGCATTGACCCTGACAATACCTATTGCGCACAGAAACCACCGACAAGCCTTTCAAGAGGTGCAAATAGATCCTAGCGAGCCTTGGCAACGCACGCATTGGCGGGGCATACAAACCGCATACCGCAGTGCTCCGTACTTTGAATTTTACGAGGATCGATTGGTTCGATTATTTGAAGAATCCTTTACTTACTTAATCGATGTAAATTTCAAAAGCATTGAAATTTTATGTCAATGCGCCAAACTAGAAATACCTCAATCAAAAACGGAGGTATATGTCAAGGAATTGACTCCAGATGCTGATAAGCGTCTGTGGGCCTCAAGCAAACACATACCCGCTGATTGCTCGAAGACCTATGGTCAGGTATTTTCCGATCGACACGGCTTTATAGAGGGCCTATCCTTTCTTGATTTATTATGCAATGAAGGGCCTTCAAGCATCGAATACATCAAGCAGATACCTCTTTAATCCGGAGAGGTAAAATTCAGGCGCACCAAAACGGGAAAATGGTCAGAGTAGGGTAATTCAGTTACTAGGTGGTCATGTACCTCAAAAGCTTGATCGACCAATACATAATCAATCCTCAGCGGAAGGAAAACAAACCTAAAGGTGCTGCCAAATCCCACTCCTTTTTCAAAAAAGGTATCCTTCATGTCCGTTCTTATGGTGTGGTAGACGGAGGAAAACTGGTTGTTGTTGAAATCCCCTAAAACTATATTGGGGTACGGAGAACGCTCTTTATGCGCAGAAAGCAGTACTGATTGAGATTCTTGTTTGTCAAATGAGCGCCCAATGCGATCATACAAGACGGCTAATTTTTGGGCCCACTTACTTTTGGTCGTATCTCTAAGTACTTCCTGATTGGCGCGATTCATTAATTTAAGGGATTGGAAATGCGTGTTATACACACGAACTACCCTATCCGCTAATTCTATATCCGCATAGATAGCTGTATTGGAACTAGAAGGAAAATCGATACGGCCTTTTGATACAATGGGATATTTAGATAATATGGCGACCACGGAACGCTCCTTGTTATCTCGTGAGGAGTAGGTTTGGTACGGGTATTGTTTAAAGGCGGCTAAAAACTCGGTGTCAAACTCTTGAAAGGCCAATACATCTGCCTGTGAATTTTGAGCAAAAGCTACTATGCTGTCCGCCAAGTATTCCTCTTGGGTCCAACGATATTTGTTTAACAATTTGACATTATAACTCATTACAGTCAAATCGCTTTTGTCGGAATCCGCTAGGCTATTATTCCATCGGTATACTGGTCCAAATTGCCAATGTGTGAAAAGTAAAATCACTATCGACCACCAGGCCATTGATTTCCAACGAAATAGCCAAAACAACAAAAACAATGCATGCCCTAGCCATAAAAAGGGCATGGCTAAACTAAAAAACGAGAGGAAATAGTAGCCATCACCAGGCAGAAATGGCGCAAGCTGTGCCACAACGGTTATGGCAATCAGCACCAAATGCGCCGCTTTCATCAATGAATTTGTTATTTCACTGGGTTTAAACATGATCGGGTCCTTGTTGAAATAAAAAATCTTTTTCTTCTTGAGTCAAAGAATCGTAACCAGAAGCACTTATCTTATCTAAGATAGAATCTATTTTGCGTTGGTGAGCCACTTGAATACCACTTGGCTCCCCGGTAGATTTTTTTGCTCCTTTCGATTGATAAACCTTTTTCAAGTGACTTTTTTTGTTTGATGAGGGTCTATTCCAATTGATTATCGACCACTGTGTTAAGTCTCTACCTTGTCTGAGGTTTACCGCATAGATCAGGCCTACTAATGCACCTACAAGATGGGCTAATTGAGCCCCAGAAACATTACTCCACAAACTAAATAGATCAATCATTACCAATGCCGCACCTAGGTACTTTAATTTGATCTGACCAAAAAACAAGTGAACGGGAAGATCTGGTTGATAGGCACATACATAGATGATCAATGCCATAATACCTGCTGAAGCTCCCACCAAATACCCAATAGCTAGTTGAGGAAAAACGATACCTACGAGAAGGTAACTAATGCCTGAAGTTAAGGTTCCTATCCACCAAATATGCCACCACCTGGCTGAAGAAAATAAATGCAAAAACAATCTGGAAGCACCCGCAACAAAAATCAGGTTACTGATTAAATGTATCGGTTGCACATGTACCCACCCGTACGTAAACAGGGTCCAAGGTCTACTCAAAAATTCAGTCCACTGCCTGGGTAAAGCCCAAGTATCTACCGCACTGTTGGCCTCACCAAATACTAAGTTTTGTACCTGTACCACAAAAAAAACAAGGACCATGAAACCCATCATGCGGCCAGATGAGTCTAGATGAAGCCAAAATCGTTGGACCTGCTGTTTCATCAATACCAACGATTGCGATCAAAGGAATTTTTCTTCCAATACCAGGCCATCAAAAATCCAAAAAGCGCACCGCCTACATGGGCAAAATGAGCAATACCAGAGCCAAAAATGCTGTAGCCTGTGATTCCAGAAAAGAGATCAAGTCCTATTAAAATCGGAATAAAATACTTGGCTTTAATAGGAAAAGGTACAAACATCAAGAACAGTTCGCTATTGGGAAATGCCATGCCAAATGCAACCAAAACACCGTAGATCGCACCTGATGCCCCCACAGCAGGAGTTGATATAGCCTCAATCATAGCCTGAATGGTATCTTGACTAGCTACATCATACCAAGCAGGGCTGAATTGACCCTGACCCAATAACGTGATGACTTGCTGGGCAGCATATCCACCAGCTTCCAATGCTTGGATACCGCGATAGAAATAAAAATAGTTAACTCCCGTGTGAATCAGTGCGGCACCAATACCTGCAGACAAATAAAAGAAAAGGAACTTCTTTCCACCCCACATGTGTTCCAAAGCACCGCCAAAAGCCCAGAGGGCATACATATTAAAGAAAATATGAGATAGCCCTCCATGCATAAACATATGGGTAATCACTTGCCAAAATCCAAAGGATGGATGCTCTACAAACCAAAGTGAAAAGAGTCCATACATCACATCACCGTACAGTAAAGTTGCTAGAAAAAACAACCCGTTGATGATGATTAAATGTTTCACCGTCTCTGTTATAGATCTCATAAACTGAATTTTTTAAGGAGTTCTTCCGCAGTGATCGAAACAATAACTGGTTTGCGATCGGGACTAAATTCCGGTTCTTTACATGAAAATAAATCATTGATTAAGCCCAACTGCTCCTCTACAGTTAAAAATTTTCCGGTGTTTATGGCCATTGATTTCGACATCAACTGTGCCATCCGATCCACAGTAGAAAACCCTGTATGCTCTATAGATTCCAAATCATCTACCAGCTGAATCAATACATGTGCAGCATCTTGTGGCAGCACATCCATAGGAATACCCAGTACCTGATCTATCGACTGTTCATCGAATTCAAATCCAATCGCTTGAAGATCTCCACGCATAGAGGCCAATATAGATTGCTGAGCGATACTCAGCCCCAATGTGAGTGGGAACAAAAGTGTTTGACTTCCCGCTTTTTCCATGGTCATTTGAGCCAATAATCGCTCGTATACGATGCGTTGATGAGCCCTTGACTGATGGATGACAAGCAACGCCGATTGGTGTTTGGTAACGATATACTTTTTTTCCCACTGAAAACTGGTAAATGCTGTTTTGGTTTCTTGTTCCCAACCTTCAAGGGATGTTTGTTGGGATTCAAAATGAGCCATCGTCTGTCGGTGGGGATCATCTCCTAGACTGTACAGTGTTTCCCATTGTGTCTGGCTAGGTTTTGATTTATAGGCCGGAGTATGTTCGTTAAAAGGATTGAAATTCCTATCCACCTCAATCTTGGGATAAACTGGGTTTTTAGACTGATAGGCATAAGGCGTATCTAAATTTGGATCCTTGTCAAAATCTAAAATAGGAGCTACTTGAAATTGTCCTAGACTGTGTTTCACCGCGGACCTTAAAATAGCGTAAATACCTTGTTCATCATCAAATTTTACTTCTGTTTTGGTCGGGTGGATATTGACATCTAATCGTGCCGGATCGACTTGAAGATAAATAAAGTATCCTGGATGTACTCCTGGGTTAACTAGTCCTTCAAAGGCTTGAAGCACAGCGTGGTGAAGAAAACCGCTTTTGATGAATCGATCATTGACAAAAAAATACTGCATCCCCCGCGACTTTTTAGCCATATCGGGCTTTAAGATAAATCCAGAAATCCCCACCAAAGGGGTCTGCTCGGAAATAGGCACTAATTTTTCCGCATACTTCTGTCCAAAAACCTGGGTAATTCTCTGCTTAATCGGTGCTTGGGGCAATTGAAACAATACCTCAGAGTTGTGATGTAACACAAAAGAAATTTCAGGATGCACCAACACTAATCGGTGAAACTCATCCAAACAGTGTTTCAATTCAACGGTAGCCGACTTTAAAAATTGCCTGCGCGCAGGTATGTTATAGAACAGATGCTGAACAGTGACGATGGTTCCTTGGGAACTAGGTGTCAGCTGTATCTCCATGGAGCTGCTGCCTTGAACCGACAGCACGTATCCTTCTTCAGCCTCAACGGTTTTACTCTGTATGCGCAATTGAGCAATCGAGGCGATTGAAGCCAATGCTTCACCCCTAAAACCCTTGGTTTGCAGGCGAAACAAATCCTCGGCTGATGTCAATTTTGAGGTAGCATGACGCTCAATAGATAGCGGAAGATCTTCTCGATCAATACCTTGACCGTTATCAACCACCTGGATCAACTGTTTACCTCCGTCACCCAAAAATACTTCTATCTTATCCGCTCCAGAATCCACCGCGTTCTCCAATAGTTCCTTAAGCGCCGAACTAGGGCGCTGAACAACTTCTCCTGCGGCAATCTGATTAGCTACGTGAGCCTCAAGGCGTTTGATGATTTTACCCATTATACCACCCAGTTAAGCACTCCAGTCTTGACGAGCGCTAAAAAAAACAACACCAAGAAAACGAATATAAAGAACAATCTAGTCCTTCGGTTTTTGCTTTCAGTCTGGCTTTTTTGAGCGCGCCAATCAGCGCGAAAAGACCTTCTACCAGAGGCTCTAGAGGACAAACCGGCTTGAGGCAGATCAGCAGCTTCTTGTTTTTTTACCAACAATTCCAAACGCTCTTTCCTCGGGTTGTAATACCTAGGGGTATAAGAAAACGACTTGTTTTTGTTTTGTTTAAATAGCGTAGGTAGTTTCATGAGAATCAACTTAATCCAAAAATAAACAAAAACCCAGGATGGACCTGGGTTTACTTTGCTAAGTTATTTACAAAAATACGGTTATAATGCCGCCATTTTTACAGCAGCTACCGCTGCTTCAACCCCTTTGTTTCCGTGTATACCTCCTGAACGATCAATAGCTTGTTGGAGATTGTTGTCCGTCAACACACAAAATATGACCGGAACATCTTGGTCTGTATTGAGATTCATAATCCCTTGAGCGGTGGATTGACAAATGAAATCAAAATGTTTTGTTTCCCCTTGGATGACACTTCCAATAGCAATAACCACGGAGAGTTGATGGCGATCAATCAATTTTTTGCATGCGTGTGGTAATTCAAAGGTACCTGGTACGCGGTATGTGTAGATATTGTCAGAAACAACGCCCAGAGCAGAAAGTGTATCTACTGCTCCACGATACAAGTTATCGGTGATTTGGCAATTCCACTCGGCTACAGCAATCCCTACACGCATGTGCTCACCAGAGGGGAGACTTGATGCGTCAAAGAAAGATAAATCAGTCCCTGAAGTTGCCATTATTCTTCCGCCTGTAAACTGCCCAATAAGGCATCTACTGAGCTCGCCTCTACGGCATTAGGATATAGGTCGGAAACAGTCTTGAAATACTCTACAGCACTTCCCGTCTGACCTAATTCCTGGGCCAATACACCCGCTTTAAACCAAAAACGAGGAGCAGAAAATTCATTGTTGCTGTGCGAAGCTGCGGCGACATAAGACTTTAAACCAGCCTCCTTATCTCCAAGCTCGGATTGAGCATCCCCAAGGGCGCCTAATGCTAAGGCTTGCATCAATGCATCATCTGTTTTGAAACCAGACAAATAAGTAACCGCCTGTTCAAATTGACCTAAATGAAGATAGGAAAGTCCTGCACCATAAGCAGCTAAATCCGCTGCTTTAGTGCCAGCGTACTGTTCAGCAATTTCAACAAAACCGTATTTGCCTTCTGCACCTTCCAGGGCAAGTGTAAAAAGAGAGTCTTGTGATTGCTGCGAAATCAGTGCTTGATCAAAATAACGTTGTGCGTAGTACAATTCGTTAGACGCCTCGCGCTCTAGAGGCTTTTGTACCCATTGTTGGTACCCCAAGTAACCTAAAACGCCCAGGGCAATTGCGGCAATGACCCCTAGAATAATGTTTTGATTTTGGGATACCCAAGCCTCAGATTTGGAAGCGCTTTCGTCTAATGAGGAAAAAACCTCTGCTGTAGTGCTCGATTCTTGAGTTACTTCCTCTATTTCTTCTTGGGCTTTTGGTTTATAGCCTCTTTTTTGATATGTAGCCATCTATATGAGATTTAGAGGGCAAAAATAAAGTTTTTATCCAAACCCAAAAGGGTATTCTTTCGTTTATTTTCAATAATTTGCAAGTCCCAAAAAAAGTGATTTTCGCCTATAAACTCTCTATGTTTCTCAAACACCTGACACTGGTTAACTACAAAAATTTTATAGAGAAATCGATTGATTTTGGCGCTAAAATCAATTGTGTGGTTGGACCTAATGGCCAAGGAAAAACTAATGTTCTTGACGCTATTTACCATTTGGCTCTAGGCAAAAGCTACTTTAATCCTCAGTCATCACAAAATATTAGACACGATCAAGACTTTTTTTTGATCCAAGGACTCTTTGATAAAGAAGGTCAAGAGGAGACTGTTGTGTGCAGCCTAAAAATTGGATCCAAGAAGGTTATCAAACGCAACGGTAAACTATATGAGAAACTGGCAGACCATATCGGTGTACTCCCATTGGTTATGATTTCACCTGCTGATCGAGATCTGATCGTGGAAGGCAGTGAAGTGCGCAGAAAATTAATCGATGGAATCATTGCTCAATCAGACAACCATTACTTGAACTTGCTTTTAAGCTATAACCAAACACTCTCACAGCGCAATGCGCTACTCAAATACTTTGCCCTTAACCACACATTTGACCGGGAAACACTCAGTGTGTACGACGCGCAGTTGCGTGATTATGGCCTACCGATTTACCGCAAAAGAAGCGCCTTTCTTGAAGAATTTATTCCGTTGTTTGAACAGCAGTATCAACAAATCAGTCAAGGAAAAGAATCCGTAAGCATTCAGTACCAAAGCCAACTTCACCTGGGAGACTACGGGGCACAGCTGACTGAATGTCTCTCTAAAGACCGAGCGATACAGTACACTAGTTGCGGTATCCACAAAGATGACTTGTCGTTTGAAATTGACGGCCACCCTATCAAAAAATTTGGCAGCCAGGGTCAGCAAAAATCATTTTTGATCGCATTGAAATTGGCGCAGTTTTCCTTTATACAAAAACATACCCAGACGCAACCCATACTGTTATTGGACGATATATTTGACAAATTAGATGACCAACGAGTCGCTCAACTGGTAGATTTAGTCAATCAAAACCGATTTGGGCAACTATTCATCAGCGATACTAATTTTGAACGAACTGAAAAGATTGTTCAAGCTACCGGGCAAGGATACACCATGATTGAACTGCCATGAAAAGAAACCATGAGCCAAAAAAAATACAAGATCTAGTCAATCAGTTTATAGAACAAAATGAGTTGACCAGTGGACTTGATGCCGTAAACGTTCAAGATTTATGGAGTGAACTTATGGGGCCGGGAGTGATGAGTTACACCCAGAGTATCGCCCTGCGTGGCTCAACATTAACGGTAGTACTCACTTCCTCTGTTTTGCGCAGTGAGCTAAGCATGGGGAAACAAAAAATCATCTCCATGATGAATGAAGGCCTAGGAAAAAATCTCATCGAACATATGTACCTTCGATAAGTTAATCAGCTAGGCCTTTATTGGATGGACATTAAAAGATCTCTCTTCCAGAAAAATGGAACGCAGACTCAATGGCCGCATTTTCATCCGAATCAGATCCGTGCACGGCATTTTCTCCGATAGAGGAGGCATATCTTTGGCGAATAGTTCCTTCTGCAGCTTCTGCTGGGTTCGTGGAACCAATTAATGTTCTAAAATCTTGTACGGCGTTTTCCTTCTCAAGCACAGCTGCCACGATAGGTCCGGAGGTCATAAAATCTACTAACTCACCAAAAAATGGGCGCTCGTTGTGCACTGCGTAGAAACGCTCTGCATCTAATCGGCTGAGTTGGGTGTATTTCATGGCTACAATTTTAAATCCAGCCTCATTGATTTGTGCCAAAATTCCCCCAATGTAGCCTTTAGCGACTGCATCTGGTTTGATCATGGTAAATGTTCTATTTGCACTCATTTTTTAAAATTTTGTGCAAAATTACACCAAATAATCGAATCTATGGTTGCATAGATGAATCGCTGTGAACTAAAGTCCGTAACGCAACTCATAGCCTGTATTATTGGGGAAGTCTGGATATCGGTATACCAGTCTTCGGGCTACTTGACCAGAATCTTGTACCATTTCCATAGTGATCGTACGCGCCTTCAAATCTATGCGCAATAGCCCAAAACTTTTTTCTGCCAATACTTCACCGAGTCTGTACTGATTAGGTTCACCTCGATAAGAACTATACGAATGAGTCAAACCACTGGACGTGAAATCGATGATCGGTTGTCCAAAATCGGGTATTGTTTTGGTGGAAAACTCAGAAATATGACGATCACCTGAGAGCAACACAAAACCTTTAGGGTTGGTGCGCACAATCAAGTCTTCTAATTTTTGTTGTTCAGCGGATAGATTAGCCCAAGACTCAAAACCGTGCTCTCCCGACAAAAACTGTATACTACTCATCAAAATATGCACGTCCGCAGGACTGTTTGTCAAACTGTTTTCCAACCAAGCCCACTGACTATCTCCCAGCATGGTCCCTTGATCTGTGGGCAAATACCGCTTTTCTCCAGACGGATCATCGCGCAAAGCAGACCTGAAAAATCGGGTGTCTAAGACAATGATACGCACCGTTTGATCCCCAACGGAGAAGTCGTGCAGCGCATACACTCCAGGTTGACTTCTTCGGGAATCATCTTGTGGGACCTGCATGAAATCTAAAAATACTTGTTGGCTCTCTTTTTTGATAGAAAATTCAGCCCCCCCATCATTGAGCCCATAATCGTGGTCATCCCAAGTACCGATAACCGGAACCTGCTTCATCAATGATTGATAACCGGGCACCTTTAACTGGAGTGCATAGGCCGATTTTAATTCATCCACCTGATCAGTATCCGCATAAACTACATCCCCACCCCATACAAATACGTCAGGTTTGGTCGCCAGAACATCATCCCATAAATCATTGGGCTGATCGGCTTGGTTGCACGAACCAAAAGCAACCGTGAAAACAGCGGGTTCACTGGGGGCGCAAGAAAGTGCCACAACAGCACAAAACAGGGATAAGGGGTAAATTTTCATGTTTCTATTTTTTTCAAATTTAATCAATTTAAACAGCTCAGAAGCCAAATGTCTTATCTTTGATCCCATGAATATACCCAACCAAAAAGACCTGTTACATCAGCTGAGCCCAGGTACAAAAGTGATTGTGATACCTCATAGAAATCCTGATGGAGATGCCCTAGGGTCTTGTTTGGGTCTGGCTGGGGTATTGCGCAAAATAGGCTGTTTAGTCGATGTCATCTCACCCAACCAGGGGCCGTATTTTTTACATTGGATGCCAGGTTTTCAAGACTTGTTGATCTACGAAGAACAAACCGAACTATGCGATCACTTGATACATTCAGCTCAGGTGGTATTTACCTTGGATTTTAATGATTTGTCGAGAACCGGAATCATGGGAGATCAACTCTCCAAAACAAATGCCTACCTAGCAATGATCGACCATCACGAATCACCTGGGTCTTACGCGCAATACACCTATTCTGATACCTCCATGAGCTCCACCTGTGAGATGGTTTTTCATTTTGTGCAAGCAGCCGCTTTGGGCCAGTACATTGATGCAGACATCGCTCAATGTTTGTACACCGGATTAGTGACGGATACAGGATCATTTAAATTTTCTCACACCACGCCAACCACGCACAGAGTAGCGGCGTCACTGATTGAGTTGGGCGCCCCCAATCAACGGATACACGAGTTGATTTTCGACCAAAACAAGCCGAGTAAATTGGCGCTGCTTGGACTAGCGCTCCACAAAATGGAGGTCATGCCCGAGTGCAAAACGGCTGTTTTACAACTCAGTCAAGCAGATTTAGATGCCCACGACCACCAGAAAGGGGATACGGAGGGTATTGTCAATTATGGCTTATCGTTGGAAGGTATTGTGCTGTCTGTTATATTTATAGAACACAAGCACGAAGGACTGATTAAAATATCGTTTAGGTCACAAGGAGATTTTTCGGTTAACGAATTAGCGCGAAAACACTTTGAAGGCGGCGGTCATCGCAACGCAGCTGGAGGAAAAAGCACAGAAAGCTTACAGAAAACTATAGAGCGTTTTAAATCCATAGTGCGTTCTTCCCCTGAATTATCCCAGAATAATTAGGCATACACGAGCGGAGAAGCGTACCGTTTATTTTACTAATTTCACCTGCTGTTAGGGGATAAACAACCCGAAATTCTGATTAATTATCTATGAAAAAACAAACATTGGCCCTCTGGGCACTAGCTATTGGTCTACTGACCAGCTGTAGTTCAAGCAAACGACCAGACCTTGGCGACGGATTATTTGCCGAGATTAATACTTCTATGGGCACCGTGATTTTTGCCCTTGAACAAGAAAAAACACCGGTGACTGTGGCGAGTTTTGTCAGTCTTGCAGAGGGAGATAATCCTTATGTTTCAGAGACGTACAAAAACAAAAAATTTTACGACGGATTAACGTTTCACCGAGTCGCTTTATTGGGTGCCAACTTCATCATCCAAGGGGGTGACCCTGAGGGTACCGGAATGGGAGGCCCTGGCTACCAATTCAAAGATGAAATTGATGCCTCATTGTCACACAATGACAAGGGAATTCTTTCTATGGCCAATGCTGGAGCTGGAACCAATGGAAGCCAATTTTTTATTACTGCTGGTGAAACCGCGTTTTTAGATGGCCGTCATACCGTGTTTGGCAAAGCGGTGGAAGGATTGGCCGTCATTGATTCTATGGCCCTCGTTAAAAGAGATCCTTCCGACAAGCCTATCAGTCCTTTGGTGCTGAAATCTGTCGTAATTCACCGCAATGGTAAAGCGGCAAAATCTTTTGATGCGGTAACCGTGTTAAAAAATTATTTCGATGGAATCAAAGAGCAAGAAGCTGCTTTACAAAAAGCAAAAGAAATACTCAGTGCTGAATTTAAATCCCAAAAATCTTCGGCTTTGGTTACCGAAAGCGGACTAGGGGTGGTAGTGCTTCAAGAAGGTGAAGGACCCGTTCCCACTGAAGGAAGCTTTGCCAAAGTTTTGTACGCAGGGTATTTTGAAGATGGTGGCGTGTTTGACACAAACATGGAAGATATAGCCACTAAGTTCGGAATATTTGATGCTCAAAGAAAAGAAATGGGTGGCTACAACCCAATACCTATGCCCTACGCTCAAGACGCTCGACTGATCAGTGGCTTTAAAGAGGCTTTGTTACGCATGAAAGTCGGAGACAAAATAAGAGTTTTCGTTCCACCTCATTTAGGCTACGGAGAAGCTGGTGCGGGAAATGTAATTCCCCCAAGCGCCAATCTGGTATTTGATCTCGAAATCACCGGCGTCGAAAAATAAACTCAAAACCTCCTAAACGGAGGTTTTTTTTTGGTCTTCACTCAGGACGTGATTTTATTGCTATATTTAGAATGCTAAATTAAACCCTATGAAAAACAATACCATGCGTTGGGCTATACTTCTGCTTTTTGTGCAGTGGGCACAAGCTCAAGAGTATTTTCCAAAAAACGATGGAGTACTGGTCAAAAAAGATCTGTACCAAGTCTTTACAGAGGCCACTGTGCATCAAAACAGCGTTGAACAAATAGAAAACGCCACGATTGTTGTCAAAGATGGTCAAATAGTTTCCGTGGGTAAAAACGTTGTTTACCCCAAAAACTCCGTGGTTACTTCTTTGCGCGGCATGCACGTTTATCCTGCTTTTATCGATGTCCACAGCAACTTTGGCATTAAAAAACCAGTTGGTCAATCAAGAGGTCGCTCTACTCAGTACGACCCTTCGAGAGAAGGTTTCTACTGGAATGACCACATCAGGCCAGAACAGAGTGGAATTGAATCGTTTAATTTTGACGCATCCGCTGCAGAAAAACTCCGGGCAGCAGGATTTGGACTGGTGAATACTCACCTGGCAGATGGATTGGCCAGAGGAACTGGTGCACTCATTGCCCTGAGCGACAAAAGCTCTAACGCTACCCGTGTTTTATCGCCAAAATCTGCTCAATATTTCTCCTTGACAAGGAGCCAGCAAACCCAACAATCCTATCCGTCTTCTGCCATGGGCTCAATGGCTCTGATGAGGCAGTTCTTTTCTGACGCCCAGTGGTATGCCAACGGAGGCAGCAAAACCAAGGATCGATCCCTGGAGGCCTACAAAGACAACAGCCGTTTACCGCATATTTTTGAAGCGGGAGATGTAGATGCTGTGGTCAATGCGGACAAAATTGGCGATCAGTTTGGGAAAAAAATGGCCATTGTCGGTGGTCAAAACGCCTATGAGGACATAGAGCGTGTCAAAAAAACAGGGGCGACATTGATCGTACCTGTTGATTTCCCCTCGGCTTATGATGTTTCAGACCCCCTTATGGCCTCTTTTATTACGCTCTCTGACATGAAAACATGGAACCAAGCGCCGAGCAACCTAGCCGCTTTGGATCGAGCAAAAGTGCCGTTTGCCATCACAACGCACGGATTGAAAAACCCAGGGGACCTACTCAAAAACGTACGTATGGCGATTGATTACGGACTAAGTGAACCCCAAGCGTTAGCAGCACTGACTACTGTCCCCGCTCAAATACTGGGTCAAAGCACCAAAATAGGGCAAATCAAGCCTGGTTTTTACGCCAACTTTACGGTGACTAACGGCCCGATCTTCGATGAAAAATCGACCATTCATGAACTTTGGATTATGGGAGAGCCTCATGTAGTAAATTCCAGAGACCTCGTTGATGTGCGTGGAGATTACACACTTAAATTTAAATCGGCTACCTACACATTGGTCTTCGGCGGAAGTGTTGAAAAACCAAGTATTCAAGTCACTAAAGACAGCCTAAAGTTAACAGCCAAAATTGAGCGAGATGGAGCTTGGATGAAACTACAACTCCACGATCAAGATCAAGGAGGATGGTTGCGATTCAGCGGAAATGCATCCATCGTGAACGATCAAATTGCCCTGAGTACCGATCTAGACAACACGCCTATTGCCTTGATGCGGACCTCAGCTTTTGAAGAAAAAGAAAAAAAGGAAAAGAAAAAGGAAATCAGAACGATTGTACCCGTTACTTATCCTAATGTGGGATATGGATATACCCAAAGACCAACCGCAGAAACAGTACTCTTTAAAAATGCCACTGTTTGGACTTCTGAATCGGCGGGTGTTTTAACCGAAACAGATGTATTGGTGAAAAATGGCAAGATTGCTCAAATTGGGAAAAATATCCCTGCACAAGGAAAAGTAATCGATGCAACTGGAAAGCACCTGACGGCTGGTATTATTGATGAGCACAGCCACATTGCGCTTAAATCAGTGAATGAAGGGGGACAAAACAGTTCGGCTGAAGTCCGCATGAGCGATGTTGTCGACAGCAAACACATGGGTATTTACCGAGATCTAGCCGGTGGAGTTACATCTGCTCAGCTATTACACGGCTCTGCTAACCCGATTGGAGGCCAATCCGCCATTATTAAAATGAAATGGGGAGCGCCTGCTGAGGAAATGATTTACAGCAATAGTCCTAAGTACATCAAATTTGCCTTGGGAGAAAACGTAAAACAATCAAACTGGGATAGCGGTGGAAACAGATTCCCTCAATCAAGAATGGGTGTTGAGCAAGTCTTTGTCAACTATTTCCAAAGAGCGAAAGAGTACGATGAAATCAAAAAAGCAGGAAAACCCTACCGATACGATGAAGAAATGGAGGTATTGGGTGAAATTCTTCGAGGTGAGCGATACATCAGCTGCCACTCTTATGTTCAAAGTGAAATCAACATGATGATGAAAGTAGCCGAGCGATTTGGGTTTAGAGTTCAAACGTTTACACACATTCTTGAAGGCTATAAAGTTGCAGACAAAATGGCGGAACACGGGGTTGGCGGATCAACCTTTGGGGATTGGTGGGCCTATAAAATGGAAGTTAAAGACGCTATCCCATACAACGCGGCTATCATGCAGCGCGCTGGTGTCACGGTAGCGATTAATTCGGATGATGCTGAAATGTCTCGACGTCTAAATCAGGAAGCGGCTAAAACAGTTAAATACGGAGGAATGAGTGAAGAAGAAGCCTGGAAAATGGTCACCATCAATCCAGCCAAATTACTTCATTTAGATCAAAGAGTGGGAAGCATCAAGGTAGGAAAAGATGCTGACCTAGTGCTCTGGAATGCACATCCGTTGGCTGTTTATGCCCTGGCCGAAAAAACGATGATTGAAGGCGCTATTTATTTCGATAGGGAAATGGATAAAAAATTGCGTCAACAGGTAACTGATCAACGAGAGATGTTGATCCAACAAATGTTGGATGAAAAAAATCAAGGAAGGCCTACACAGCTGAAGTCCTCTATCAAAACAGAAGAATTCCATTGCGATACCCTATAACATGAAAAAGATAAATCAAATAGCCCTGATCTGGGCACTGACTGCAATGTCTTGGAGCCTAATGGCGCAACAGACACCTGCACCAAAACAAAACGAAGCTATTTCCATTGTAGGCGCTACCGCACACTTGGGCAATGGCCAGGTGGTTCAACAAGCTACCTTGGTTTTTGAACACGGTCAAATAATTGCCCTTGGCGGCCCAGAAACACCGACAAAAGGGCAAATTATCCGTGCTTCTGGCAAGCATATCTACCCCGGATTCATCACCATGGGGACCTCTCTTGGATTGATTGAGGTTGATGCGGTAAAAGCGACAGATGATCAAAGCGATATTGGCGATATGATACCCCATGTGCGCAGTATCATTGCCTATGACGCTGAATCAAAAGTAGTGGAGAGTATGCGGCCCAATGGAGTACTCATGTCTCAAGTTTCCCCAAAGGGAGGCATGATCGCAGGTAGTTCCTCTGTGGTTCAATTGGACGCGTGGAACTGGGAGGATGCAGCTGTTAAAACTGATGAAGGTATACACATCAGCTGGCCTAACCCGATTTCCCAAGGCAGATGGTGGATGGGTGAAGATCCAGGTATGAAACCCAACAAAAACTACCCCCAACAAGTCGATCGCTTAATTCAATTTATCCAAGAGGCAAAAGCCTATCACCAGGGAGGATCAAGCTCGCGCCATGAACCCTATGAAGCCCTGAAGGATTTATTGTCCGGGGTTGATGTAGCTTATGTTGAAGCGGATAGTGAACGTCAAATTATCGATGCTGTCAGCCGACTTAAATCAGTAGGAGTTCAAAAAATTGCCCTCATGGGTGGCAGAGAAGCCTACAAGGTAATCCCCATGCTCTTAGAAAATCAAGTTTCCGTGATTACCCAGGCAACTCACCAATTACCCTTTGATGCAGACGCTGATTACGACATGCCCTTCAAGCTTCCAAAAATTTTGGCTGACGGCGGATTAGTGGTGGCGATGCACAATATGAATGAAGCCAATCACCAAAACAGAAATCTTCCATTCTACGCTGGACAGCTAGTCGGTCAAGGGATGGATCCAGAGGAAGCTTTGCGATTG
>Ga0181552_10000796_pt1 | contig 24306 bp, 25 predicted proteins | sample 011ome_18_FD_130583 | JGI IMG/M metagenome (GOLD analysis project Ga0181552, IMG submission 130583) | Coastal salt marsh microbial communities from the Groves Creek Marsh, Skidaway Island, Georgia - 011501BT metaG (megahit assembly) | ecosystem: Environmental > Aquatic > Marine > Intertidal...
AATTAAACCACATGCTCCACCGCTTGTGCAGGCCCCCGTCAATTCCTTTGAGTTTTAATCTTGCGACCGTACTCCCCAGGCGGATAACTTAATGCGTTAGCTGCGCCACCCAAGCTCTTTGAGCCCGGACAGCTAGTTATCATCGTTTACGGCGTGGACTACCAGGGTATCTAATCCTGTTTGCTCCCCACGCTTTCGCACCTCAGCGTCAATAATTGTCCAGTAAGTCGCCTTCGCCACTGGTGTTCTTCCGAATATCTACGAATTTCACCTCTACACTCGGAATTCCACTTACCTCTCCAATATTCTAGCTTCCCAGTTTCAAGGGCAGTTCCGGAGTTGAGCTCCGGGATTTCACCCCTGACTTAAAAAGCCGCCTACGCGCGCTTTACGCCCAGTAATTCCGAACAACGCTAGCTCCCTCCGTATTACCGCGGCTGCTGGCACGGAGTTAGCCGGAGCTTATTCTCCAGGTACTGTCATTATCATCCCTGGTAAAAGAGCTTTACAACCCTAAGGCCTTCATCACTCACGCGGCATTGCTGGATCAGGCTTTCGCCCATTGTCCAATATTCCCCACTGCTGCCTCCCGTAGGAGTCTGGGCCGTGTCTCAGTCCCAGTGTGGCTGATCATCCTCTCAGACCAGCTATAGATCGTCGACTTGGTAGGCCATTACCCCACCAACTATCTAATCTAACGCGGGCCCATCTAAAGGCGATAAATCTTTGGTCCGAAGACATCATCCGGTATTAGCTCAAATTTCTCTGAGTTATTCCGAACCTAAAGGCAGGTTCCCACGCGTTACGCACCCGTGCGCCACTAACCCCGAAGGGTTCGTTCGACTTGCATGTGTTAGGCATGCCGCCAGCGTTCGTTCTGAGCCAGGATCAAACTCTCAAGTTTGTGAAACTAACTTATCAAGCACAGGGCAAGCCCTGTCAGCCCAACAAGCCAGAGTATCAAGGAGCCGATACCTGCACTGTCAAACGTAATGGATACGAATGAACATGCATCATCGCAACCAGACTGTGGAGCCTGGAAGGATGTGGCAATCGGCTTAAATTAACCGGTATCCGGAGCCTTGAGGTCCCCGGACCGGGCGCCGTCGCCCACATGTCCCTTCATCAAAAACTAACGATGTCAAAGAGCCAACCAGACAATAAAAGGCGGACAGCAATGGAGCCCCGATTTTTCTACCGGGGGACCGGCTATCCGTCTGTGTCTGGCGACCAACTTGGTGGGCGGTGAAACCGTCAGCGCCGCGTCGGTGAGAGGCCGTATATGGGGGGCATTGAGTCGGGTCAACGCCTTTTTGCAATTTTATTTCACACTAGCGAAATAACCGCAGATTTCCGCCATTTTTACGGCCATTTTTCCTACACCTAAGTGGGGTCGTGACGCGCAATTGCAAGGTTAGATCCGGTTGCAGTCCGGATTCCCGACGATTCATCGCTGCCTTTTACACTGAATCCAGTGACCCTGGCTGGGGATCGCTTTGCGAATCCAAGTTGATGCGCAGTTGATCGACTCGATTCCCCCCCTTCACTCGTTCAGAACTTGGGCCCGGGACCTTTGTCTGGTAGATGTGCTTTCTGGGACAAAGACATGTCGCATATTATCTGGACCGCATTTGCAACCGCGGGACTTGCCGCAGCCGCATTGCCGCTGACGCAAGTCGCAGACGATGCGCAAAAGCGAACGCCCATTGCGACGACTCCCCTTCTGCCAGATCTGACTGATCCGCGCACCGCGATCCTCCCGCTCGATGAAGACAGCAACTTGCGCTATACGATACCTGTGAAGATTGACGGGGCTGGCCCATACAACTTCATGATCGACACCGGGTCGCAGGCCACCGCAGTGACAGACCGCGTTATGCGCGGCGTCATTCTTTCCCCTGCCGGCGAAGCAATGGTGGTTGGCATGGCGAGCCGACGGATAGTTGATCTTGTCGAACTCGACCGGTTCGAAGTGGCTGATCGTACTTTGCACAATATTGCCGCACCAGTGCTCCAACATCGCCATGTCGGCGCAGATGGTATTATTGGGCTGGATGCCTTGCAGGACTTTCGCGTCCTGATCGATTTTCGCGAAGAAACGATCGCAATGGCTGACGCTGACGAGGATCTCGGTCGTCGAGGTTTCGAGATCGTCGTCCGTGCGCGTAGCAAGCTGGGGCAGCTTCTGATTACAGACGCATTGATAGAAGGGGTGCGTGCAACAGTGATCGTCGACACTGGGGCTCAGGCCAGCATGGGCAACCTTGCTCTGCAACGCCGGATCAGCGCCAAGCGCGCGCAGGAAGTCAAGACGACCGACGTCAATGGCGCCTCTATCTTAAGCGACCTTTCGTATGCCCGCAGCATCGAGTTTCAGGGTCTAGAAGTATCGAACGTGCCAATCACATTCGCCGATACGCCCGCGTTCGAGGCGCTTGGCTTGCAAGACAAGCCGGTCTTGTCATTGGGCATGCAGCATTTGCGTCTGTTTGACCGTGTCGCGATTGATTTTACCAAGCGGCAGATCCTGTTCGACCTGCCGCGCAGAGCCCGCATACGTTACGAAGGCAATCACGCCACCCGCCTGGACCAGTAGAGACCCGCTGCAAGCTTGCGCTACCGCGCACACTCCCCCACATGGGTCAGGCAATGCCGCCGGATACCGCAGACAATCGCCCGCTCGAAGCTGATGGCTGGCTCACGCTAAGACGCTTCCTTCCTTACCTTTGGCCGCGCGATAATCCATCGCTTCGGGGACGCATTATCGCTGCGATGGGATTTGTGCTTGCGGCGAAAGCGGTCGCACTATCCCTGCCGTTTGCATATAAATATGCAGTCGATGCGATGACTGTGCCGAGCAATGAGGCGGCGATGGTCGCTCTCGCGCTGGTCCTTGCCTACGGGCTGGGTCGCTTCACAAGCGTCGCATTCGATAACCTGCGCAATATAGCGTTCGAGCGGGTCGGCCAGGTCGCCACCTTCAATCTAGCGCAGGATGTATTCCGGCGTTTGCACCGCCTGAGCCTACGATTCCATCTGGGTCGGCGCACGGGCGAAGTCACCAAGACGATCGAACGCGGCACGAAGAGCATCGACACGATGCTTTACTTCCTGCTCTTCAATATCGCCCCTACTGCCATCGAACTGATCGCGGTTGGCATTATCTTCTATATCAATTTCGGGTGGGAGTTGGTCGCGGCAACCGGCATTACGGTTGTCGCTTATATCTCTGTGACACGTTGGATCACCGAGTGGCGCACAAAACTGCGCCGCAAGATGAATGACCTTGATGGCAAAGCGCTTGATCGCGCGGTGGATTCGCTGCTCAATTACGAAACGGTCAAGTACTTCGGCGCGGAAACCCGTGAAGAGGAACGCTACAGCGCGGCAGCCGGCGCCTATGCCGAAGCGGCGATCAAGAGCGAGAATTCGCTAGCCATCCTGAACATCAGCCAGTCGCTCATAACCAATACCCTGATGGCGGGCGCAATGGCGCTGACTGTTTGGGGCTGGAGCCAAGGCCGCCTCACAGTTGGCGATCTGGTGCTGGTGAACACTTATCTGCTTCAGCTCTTCCGCCCGCTCGACCTGCTCGGGTTCGTGTATCGCTCTATCCGCCAGGGCTTGGTTGACATGGGTGAGATGTTCAAACTGATGGACACCAATGTGGAAGTGCAGGACAAGCCAGGTGCGCCCGCCCTTCTCATCAATCGCCCGCACATAACATTCGATCACGTCAGCTTTGGCTATGAGCTTGAGCGGCAGATCCTCAACAATCTGAGTTTTGAAGTTCCGGCGGGTTCGACCGTCGCGATTGTCGGCCCTTCAGGTGCAGGCAAAAGCACGATCGCACGCCTTCTGTTCCGCTTTTATGATCCCCAGGCCGGACGCATCCTTATTGATGGTCAGGATATCGCCGGGGTCACGCAGGAAAGCTTGCGCGCCGCAATCGGCATCGTTCCGCAAGACAGCGTGCTGTTCAACGACACGATCGGCTACAACATAGCATATGGCAGCGGCGGCGCGCGCGACGAACATGTGGTTGCCGCTGCGCGCGATGCCTCTATCCTGCCGTTTGTCGAGCAATTGCCCGATGGCTTTGGCACCGAAGTGGGCGAGCGCGGCCTCAAGCTTTCCGGCGGTGAAAAACAGCGCGTTACGATTGCGCGCACGCTGGTGAAGAACCCTCCGATCCTGCTGCTGGACGAAGCGACCAGCGCGCTCGACAGCCGGACCGAGCAAGACATCCTGTCAACGCTCAAGCGCGTTGCCAAAGGCCGCACCACGATCGCTATCGCACACCGCCTTTCGACCATTGCCGATGCTGACCGCATCCTGGTGCTGGATCAGGGCAAACTCGCAGAGGCTGGCCGCCATCGCGATTTGCTCGCCGCGGACGGCTTATATGCCGATATGTGGACGCGCCAGTTGGCCGAGCGCGAACAAGAGAGCCAGGCGGCAGAGTAAAGCCTACTCTGCCTCAGTACTCGCTTCGTCTGCTACCTTCCGCAAGGAAGCCAGAGACAGATCCACGTCATCTGCCGCAATCACTTCCGCATCGGGGAGGATCTCTTTCAGATCGTCCAGGAATTGCGATGCATCACCTACGATAACCAAGGTCGCCTTGGCCGGATCGACATAGGTGCGGGCCGCAAGGGTCGCCGCTTCGCTATCGACCGCATCCAGCCGCTCTGCAAATTTGAGCGCTTCGGCAGGTTCAAGCCCCTGCTGCAGCAGCGTTGAAACGATAGAGTTGAACCCGCCGCTCGATTCGAGCGCCCGGGCGAAGTTGCCTGACATGTAAAGCCGACGTTTGTTCAGCAAGTCATCGCTCAATGGTTCACTGCCCAGCCGTTCAAATTCATCAAAGAATATCTGCGCCACTTCATCGGCGGTTTCATTTTTGGTCTGCGCACTCGCGGTTAGAATTGATTCGTCCGCGCGATCGGCAAAGCCCGAATATGCGCCGTAGCTAAGTGAGCGCTTGGTGCGAATCTCTTCAAATAAGCGCGCGCTCGACCCGCCCCCCAGCACGCTGTTCGCCAATTCTAGCGGGAAAAAATCCTCGCTCTGGCGTGCGGGAGCCCGCACTGCTGCAACCACCGCAGCTTGGCCTGCGTCAGGCATATCAATCACAATCGTTCGGACCGGCTGGTCTTCACCCGCTGCCTCGTGCGGAACTGAACCCGGCGGGGTTGCGACAACCCAGTCGCCGAACATTTGCTCAGCCACAGAAATAGCCTGCTCGGGATTGATCCCGCCGCTGACCACGATTTGCATGGCATCGGGATGGAAATAGGAGGCGCGGTGCGCGATCAGATCATCACGGGTAATCGCTGCCAGGCTCTCACTAGTACCGCCCGGCTGTGAGCCGTAGGGCGCATCGCCATACATCGCGATCCGCACGACGTAGCGCGACAGGCTGCCCGGGTCTTTCAGCGAAACCTGCAAACCATCCGCCGCGCGTTTGCGTTCGCGCTGGAAGGCGTCTTCGGGATAGGTTGCCCCGCGAATGATCTGCGCAGCTAGTGCTCCGGCGTCGGCAAGCGTTGCAATCGGCGCTGTCAGGCTGAAGCTGGTACCGTCGCTGCCTGCGCCGCCGCCGAAACTCGCACCCAGACTTTCAAACCGGGCAGCGATGGCAACTTCGTCCATCCCTTCGATGCCTTTGTCCGCCAGCCCGGCTGCCATCTGCGCGACACCTGCCTTGGCGCGCGGATCAGTCTTGCTGCCGCCGGGCACCAACATGGTAACGGTAGCGATAGGTACTTCTCCGGTTTGTACAGCGACCACCTTGATGCCATTCGATAGCGTGCCCTCGACGATCTCAGGCGCAGCAACAACTGGCACATCGCCCGGTCCGGGAGGCGCCATGCGTTGATCCTCTGGCAGGACTTGGCGAATCTCACCTGCCGCTGCGGGCAATGTCCGATATTCGGGCATTGGTACCGGGTTGGCATAGGTCGATGGATCATCATCTCCCGCGGTATAGGTGAACGCCACGCGTTTTTGTGGATCGAGGTATTTCGCCGCCACCCGCATGACATCATCCGCGGTCACTTCGAGCAGTTGATTGAGGCGCGTATCGGCAAAGTCGGGATCACCACTTGAAACCAATGCTTCGCCTAGCTCGAACGCCCGTCCGCGCGCAGTTTCCCGGCGGCGCAGAGTGCTGGCAATGATTTCATTTCGCGCTTCGGCCAGTTCGGCCTCGCTCACCGGCTGAGTGCGGATGCGCTCCAACTCAGCGTCCAAAGTGGCGCTCGCCTGATCCATAGCTTCCGGATTGGAAACCACCGCATAGGCCGAAATTTGTCCCGCCTCACGGAACAGTTGGACATTGGCCGCGGCCTGGACCGCCTGCCCGCTGCGGACGAGCGCGCTATCCAAACGGTTATTGTCGCCGCGCACCAGAATCGCTTCGAGCATTTCCAGCGCCGCAGCGTCTGGATCCGTTGTTGGCGGGCCTTTCCAAACCGCACCTACGACCGGAAGCGGCACATTGGGCGCGGTTGCATTGACCACACGCGGTTGCGTGCGTTCAGGTTCGCGCTGGGTAATGGCAAGATCAACCGGGTTCGCGCGCGGGGGAATGTCAGCGAAGTATTGGTCTACCAGGCTGCGAAGCCGAGCGACTTCGAAATTGCCCGCTACAATCAGCGTTGCCGTGTCGGGCCCGTAGTAAGCCTCGTAGAATGCGCGTGCGTCATCCAGCGTGGCGCCGTCCAGATCCTCGATACTGCCAATGCCGGGGCGGCGATGCGGCATGATATCGAACGCGTTTTCTGCCAGGACAAAACGCTGCAGGCGGCCATAGGGCGGCGCGAGCACTCGCTGGCGCAGTTCTTCCTTCACAACCCCGCGTTCGGTTTCAAACACTTCGTCATCAACCACAACCTTCGCCATGCGTTCACGGTGGGTCCACAGCATGGTTTCCAAATACTGGGCAGGGACAATCTCGTAATAATTGGTGCGATCGACCCAATTCGACGCGTTACGTGTGCCGCCGATATCCGCAGTCAGCCCGTAGATCATGTTGTAAGGCATGTTCTCGGTCTTGCGGCTGAGGATATGCTCGAACAGATGCGCAAAACCGCTGCGCCCTTCGGGATCAAGCTTCGAGCCAATGTCGTACCACAGCGATGTCGTGACCGTGCTCGTCCCCGAATCCGGCAGGGCGATAACGTCCAGTCCATTATCGAGCGTCCACATGGTGTATTCGATTTCGGGAGCAGACAGCTGCGCCTGCATTGTTTCGCTATGCGCGTGCCCGTCAGCCAATGCCGGAGGCGTAGCAGCGATTGCAGCTGCTGCCGCGCCAAGAAGCAATGCTTTTCTGATCATATGTCGGCCCCTGAGTTTCGATATTAGTACCCATAATGCTTTGAACAGCCAGCAGGTTCCAGATCAACCGTAGAACCGTGTTTGTCCTGCGAACGGCCCATCAATATCGATGTGCGGCTTTAATTTGTGCCACGGCGTGCATACCAATTTTGGCTCCCACGGGGTTGTGCTGCACTGCACAATAGGCCAAAGGCGGGCATTCAAGATAAGCGCCGCGAATTGCCGGCGCCTTCCAAAAAATCCGAATTCGGGAATTTTCTATGTTTGATGCCGCCGCGATCCGCCGCGACTGGTTCTCCAATGTGCGCGCCGATATCCTCGCCGGGATTGTTGTCGCTTTGGCCCTTATCCCGGAAGCGATCGGCTTTTCAATTATCGCCGGCGTTGACCCGCGTGTCGGCCTTTACGCCTCTGTCACGATTGCAATCGTCATTGCGTTCACCGGCGGGCGTCCGGGCATGATTTCAGCAGCGACTGCAGCCGTCGCTGTCGTTGTCGTTCCACTGGTGCGCGACCACGGCGTGGAATACCTCTTCGCCGCGACCATTTTGATGGGTGTCTTTCAGGGCGTCGCCGCGCTGTTGCGGCTCAATCTGCTGATGCAATTCGTCAGCCGTTCTGTGATCACGGGCTTCGTAAACGCGCTCGCAATCCTGATATTCATGGCGCAATTGCCGCAGCTGATCGGCGTGAGCTGGGAGACCTATGCAATGGTCATCGCAGGCCTTGCCATGATCTACCTCATCCCCAAGGTCACAACAGCCATTCCGAGCCCGCTGATCGCGATCATCGTTTTGAGCGCGTTGTCGATCTGGCTCGATGCGCCGGTCAACACGGTCAGCGACATGGGTGAATTGCCCGAAGGGCTACCGTTCTTTGCGCTTCCCGATGTTCCGCTGACATGGGATACACTCCGCATCATCGCCCCTTATGCCGCAACCATGGCAGCGGTTGGCTTGCTTGAAAGCCTGCTCACCGCTCAGATCGTGGATGACATGACGCACACCGGCAGCGACAAGCGCCGCGAAAGCGCAGGACAAGGTATTGCCAACGTCGTCACCGGATTCTTCGGCGGCATGGGCGGTTGTGCGATGATCGGCCAATCTGTCATCAACGTCACCAGCGGCGGGCGCGGCAGGCTTTCGTCACTGACGGCTGGTGTTACACTGCTGGTGCTACTGGCAGCGCTTGGGTCGTGGGTGGAACAGGTTCCGATGCCAGCACTGGTGGCGATCATGATCATGGTCTCGATCGGCACGTTCTCATGGAACTCAATTCCCAACCTGGGCAAGCACCCATGGCAGTCCTCTGTCGTGATGCTGGCAACGGTTGTGACAGTTGTGACCACGCATAACCTAGCGCTCGGCGTGCTCGTAGGTGTCATCCTTTCAGGCGTCCTCTTCACTCACAAAGTGATGACCATGTTCGAGGTGGTTCGCGAACGCGATGGAGACACCGCGATCTACCGCGCCAAGGGCCAGATCTTCTTCGCCAGCGTCGATCGGTTCGAAGCGGCGCTCGGCCCGGAAAGCACCCAGTCTGATCCGGCTGACCATGTCATCATCGATGTCCGGAAGGCACATTTCTGGGACATCTCGGCCATCGGTGCGCTGGACAAGGTTGTAGAGCGTATGCGGCGAAACGGTCGAAGCGTGCAAGTGCGTGGGCTTAACCGGGCAAGCACTGACCTGTTCGACAAGTTCGCGCTGACAGATAAGACCGGCGTGGAAATTGGACTCGCTCCGCATCCTTGAAGAAGCACTTGATCGAAACAAAAAGGGCGGCTCTCGAGCCGCCCTTTTCATTCCATAAAGCGAACAGTTACCCTTCAGATTCAGCCTCAGCTGCGACCGGCGTAACCGTTACCGTTTCGCCTTCGTCACTAGTCGAAGTGAAGCTTCCATCTTCGCCGGGTGCCTCATTAAGCCAACAGCGCGCTACATCGTCGCCAGCCGTGGTGAAGCAAATCTTCTCGTCGACAATTTCAGAGGTGCCTTCATTGGGATCGCCCTCATCATCGACACCGTTCCAATTTCCATCCGCATCGATCGAAAATGGTGATGTACCCTCACCATCGTCGACGGAATAGTCTCCGGGAGCCACGCTGCCGTCGTAAGCGGCAACTTCATCAACCGGCACTTCGGCTTCGGTGTCGGCGGCAGGCGAGCAGGCTGCGACAGCGAGTGCCGCGCTTAGTGCGAGATATGCTTTCATGTATATCCCCCTCTTTCAAGGGCCCTCGGTTAGCATTGGTATGGCTGGTGGGCAACTTAACCGGTCTAATGCGCCAGCGAACGGATCAATCCGGACGTCTTTCAGCTTGCAGATTCTTGAGAGTATAGAGCGCTTCCTCAGCCCGCTCAGCCGGAACAAAAACATGATCATGATGGAATGCTGCGACCATGTTGCACGCGATCCCCGCGTCAGCGAGCGCGCCGGAAACGGCTGCTGTCAGCCCTACCCCCTCGAGCGCGGAAGGCACCCGCAGCGTAATCCGCGCGAAGGTTGAACTTTCGTCGCCCAGTTCGCGCGCCACGCCTTCGGGTACGATAGCCGTCACGCCTTCGTCCTCGCGAAATGTCCCGATCGCTGAACCGAGCGCAGTTGGCGCCATTTCCGGCGAGATGAGCAGAAAGCAGTAGGCTTGATCGTCGAGCAGCGGCGCCATTTGCGCAACCATCTCATCCCGGTCAGATACCGGTTCTGTCATCAGAGGATGTATTTGCTGAGATCGCTATCGCCAGCGAGATCCGCAAGTCGATCTCGCACATAGGCAGCGTCGATCTTTATGGTCTCGTCAGCGTGATCTTCGGCTTCGAAGCTGATTTCTTCGAGCAACCGTTCCATCACCGTCTGCAAGCGCCGCGCGCCAATATTCTCGACGCTTTCGTTCACTTGTGCAGCAATCTTGGCGACTTCGCTGATTGCATCCTCGGTGAAATCGAGCGTGACTTTCTCTGTGCCCAACAGAGCCCGATATTGCTCGACCAGATTGGCGCGGGTCTCTGAGAGGATCCGCACGAAATCCTCTTCAGTCAGCGCGCGCAGCTCAACCCGAATCGGTAAGCGGCCTTGCAATTCGGGCAGCATGTCAGACGGTTTGGCCACGTGAAACGCGCCCGATGCGATAAACAGCACATGGTCCGTCTTCATCGGGCCGTATTTCGTGCTGACCGTTGTACCTTCGATCAGCGGAAGCAGATCGCGTTGAACGCCTTCGCGGCTGACCGAGCCGCCGCGCACATCACTCACCGCAATCTTGTCAATCTCGTCGAGGAATACGATCCCGTTGGTTTCGGCATTGGCAATTGCGGCCTGGTTCACGTCATCTTGGTCAAGTCGCTTGTCCGCTTCCTCGTCCACCAGCCGGTCCCAGGCATCAGGCACCTTCAATTTGCGGCGCTTTGTCGGCTTCTTGCCCATCGCCTTGCCGAACATGTCAGACAGATCAATCATTCCGACATTGCCGCCCATATTGCCCATGTCGAACGGCATTTGTGGCGCTTCGGAGATGTCGATCTCGACTTCGACATCGTTCATAGCGTCTTGCACGACGCGCTCACGGAATGCTTCGCGGGTCGCTTCAGATGCGTTTTCTCCGCAAAGCGCGTTTAGCAAGCGTTCCATCGCCGCTTCACTGGCGGCTTCGCGTACTGCATCGCGGCGGCGTTCTTTCTCAAGCCGGATCGCTTCTTCGACCAGGTCGCGCGCGATCTGTTCAACGTCGCGACCGACATACCCGACTTCGGTGAACTTGGTCGCTTCGATCTTGATAAAGGGCGCTTGCGCAAGCTTGGCTAGACGGCGGCTTATTTCTGTCTTGCCGCAGCCGGTCGGGCCGATCATCAGGATGTTCTTTGGCGTCACTTCATCGCGGAGTTCGCGATTGAGTTTTTGCCGGCGCCAACGATTGCGCAGCGCCACAGCGACCGCGCGCTTGGCGTCTTTCTGGCCGATAATATGCTCGTCGAGCGCGGCGACAATCGCCTTCGGAGTGAGTGATTCAATCATTTCAGTCAGATCTTCTCGACAGTCACATTGCCATTCGTGAACACACAGATATCTGCCGCGACTTGCATCGCCTTGCGTGCAATCACTTCGGCATCTTCTTCATAGTGAGCGAGCGCGCGCGCCGCCGCCAGCGCATAATTGCCCCCTGAACCGATGGCTGTGATCCCGCCTTCCGGCTCCAACACGTCGCCATTGCCAGTCAGCACCAGCAGCACATCCTTGTCAGCAACGATCATCAGCGCTTCCAGATTGCGCAAATATTTATCGGTGCGCCAATCCTTTGCCAGCTCGACCGCTGCGCGCAGCAATTGGCCAGAATGTGCTTCCAGCTTCTTTTCAAGCCGCTCGAACAGAGTGAAGGCATCCGCCGTTGCACCTGCAAAGCCGGCAATCACCTTGCCGCCTTCACCAATGCGGCGAACCTTGCGCGCATTGGGCTTCATCACCGTGTTGCCCATAGAAACCTGACCATCGCCCGCGATCACAGTTTGATCGCCGCGTTTCACGCCAACAATGGTGGTGCCGTGCCACTGGATCAGGCCGTGGCTCGCCGCTTTATCGTTCATGCAGCGAGATATGGGGGTGAAGTGCCGCCGGTCAAGCGGGCCGGGCCCGCAAACGCTTTATTGCGGGGCGCCACCAGCGCCAGGTGCGCCGACTGTGCCGATATTGCCGAACAGGTCTTCCAGGAAGCCGCGCTCGCGGCCCAATGTTGGCGTTTCATCACCGTCAGGCGAAAGGAACGCCACGCTGTCAATTCCGCTTCGATCGGTGCTGACAACCTTGCCAGCGTCATCGAACTGTATCGCAAGCACGCTATGCGAGCGGATTTTGGGACTGCTCATGGCGCGTTGCCCGGTGACACTGGAAATATAATACCAGGTCGGCGTGCCATACTGGCTGGAGAAGCTTGGGCGGCCCATTGTCATTTCCACCGAACGCTGGTTGTCGATGCCAGGCTGAATTGCATCGACCAGCAAAGCGTCAACCACATAGCCGCGCGATTGACGGATGGAAGTACACCCCGCCATCGCAAGCGCCAGAGTTGCAATCAGACCAATTTTGAAAGCTTTCGCGTGGATCATTCGAACCGCAAACCTTATCTGCATTCGCTTGCTACGCATTGTCCGCGCGGCGAGCATCACTATATCTCGGCCAAGAGCCTTACGGCGATGGCGCGCGGCTTGCAACGCCGCGTTTCAACGCCTCTGGGCATAGCGAATTGAATTCTGGCTGAACGCCAAACTTACGGAGCGCCCAAAACCCATGTCATTCCTTTCCAAGCTGCTCGGCACGCAGAAAGATCCGCGGGACGTGGTTCGCCCGCTTTGGCACAAGGTTGTCGAGCTGACGCGTGACCCAAGCTGGTATGCGGATTGCAAAGTGGCTGACACTGTCGCCGGGCGGTTTGACATGATCACCGCTGTGCTAAGCGTAGTGGTTGTGCGTATGGAGGCCGCAGACAGTCACCAGCAAAGCGCGCTTCTGTGCGAACTGTTTGTCGAAGATATGGACGGGCAATTGCGCGAATTCGGAATCAATGATGTTGTCGTCGGTAAGCATGTCGGCAAGCTGATGAGTTCGCTTGGCGGGCGGCTGGGCGCATATCGCCCTGCCCTGACCGAAGGGGAGGCCGCAAGGCTGGAGGCAGCTGTCACCCGCAATGTGACTTTCACTGAAGATGGCTCGCCGGCCTGCGTCGCAGGCAAGCTGCAAAACCTGCACGATCATCTTGCCAGGATGGATGCAGACGCGCTGATTGTCGCGGATTTCGGACTAGGCGAATCGGCATGAGCGAAAGCGAACTTTCCCGTCCGATCAAAGTCCGCGCACTACCCGCCGATCCGGTTGTCATCGAAGCGAGTGAGGCAGAGCGAGCCGCGCTGGCTGAGCGCTTCTCGCTCACCAGCGTCGATGATCTTCATGCAACGATAGAGCTGGAACAGCGCGCGAAGACGATCCGCGCGACCGGCACGCTCAAGGCGCGGATCACGCAAGCATGCGCGATCTCGCACGAGGACTTTGTGACCAAGATTGAGGAGCCACTTGCATTCAGCTTTGTCGAGGAATTCGAGCCAGAGCCCAATGACGCAGATGAAATCGAGATCGAATTGGCTGCCGATGATCTCGACGAAATCGAATATTCAGGCGTAACCTTTGATCTGGGCGAGGCTGTTGCCCAATCACTTGGCCTTGCGATTGATCCCTATGCCGAGGGACCGAATGCCGATGCTGCACGCAAGGCAGCAGGTATCAGCAGCGATGATGAACCTTCCGGCCCGTTGGCTGAAGCATTGAAGGCGTTGAAGAAGGACTGAATTCGCTACCGCATTTGCATCTGATACTGCTCCCCATTACACCCGCCATGGGTCGACATTGCTGGGGGTATCAATGACGGCAAATCCGCGCGCAGAGCGATTCTTTTTCAACATCACCGTGGTGATGATCGTTTTCATATTTGTGGGTTTCGGCGCTTCCGCCATGTACCTGCCTGAATTTCCATTTCCACCTTCGCCTTTGGTAGCATTCCATGGCATCACAATGCTCGGCTGGTACTTGCTGACCGCCTCGCAAGACCGATTGATCTACACTTCGAAATATGATCTGCACAAGAGAATGGGGCAGATGAGTGTGGCACTGGTCCTGCTGATGGTCGTGACAGGTTACCTTGTAGTTCGAGGCGCATTTGCTAACCCGACAAGTTCGATCGGCGGCATGACGCCAGCTGGATCTACGATCTTCCCGAGCCTGGATCTGCTCGGATTTTTAGTCTTCTATGTGCTGGCTTTATTGAACCGCAAGAACGGTGCAGCACACAAACGGTTGATGGTGCTTGCCGGTTTGATGATGCTGCCGCCAGCCACTGCGCGACTGGGCCTGGCGATAGGATTTGAGCCGCTGCCGGGAGTTGCCGCGCTAGCAATTGCAGGGACGTTCCTGATATACGTTTGGCGCGCACGCGGGAAACCTCATTGGGCCAGCATGCTCGGCCTCGTGGTCGCCGCTGGCGGCGCACCGCTGAGGTTCATCGTCGGTCGGTCAGAAGGTTGGGCACGATTTGCCGAGGCGATCTATGGCTAGGCCGAAGGCCCGCAATCAATCAAAACGGGATATCGTCGTCCAGATCGTCATAGTTGGAACCACCGCCAGCGCCCTGACCGCCTGAGCCGCCGCCCTGGTTGCCGCCGCCGAAGCCGCCGCCGCTCTGGCCTCCGCCTCCGCCATAGCCACCACCGCTTGAGCGATTGCCGCCACCGCCGCCAGCACCGTCGAGCATGGTCAGGGTACCATTGTATCCGCGCAGCACCACTTCAGTGCTGTAGCGGTCATTGCCCTGCTGATCCTGCCACTTCCGGGTCTGAAGCTGGCCTTCGACATAGACCTTGCTGCCCTTCTTGAGGTAATTCTCCACCACATTGATGAGGCCTTCGGAGAAAATCGCGACAGTGTGCCACTCGGTACGTTCCTGCCGTTCGCCAGTGCTGCGATCTTTCCACGTCTCGCTAGTGGCGATACGCAGATTGGCGACCTTTCCGCCATTCTGGAAGCTGCGAATTTCCGGATCAGCCCCGAGATTTCCGATCAGCATTACCTTGTTGAGCGAGCCCGCCATTGTGCATTTCCTTCGTAAGATTCGATTCGATCTATCGGTAGGATATGCGCGGAATGGCGGCTAGCGCCAACTACAGGTTTTTTGTGAACGAAGCGAAATTACCGCGACGGGTAGCGCAGTCGCCCCAGAAAACGCGTGACGCTGAAAGTCTCGCGATCGCTGTTCAGGAATTTCGCCTTCACTTTCTCGAATTTCATCACACCTTCAATCCGGCGCTCGAGGAATGCCTTGGTCGCTTGTTTGTCTTCGCTTTCATCATCGATGAATACCGCCAGCGTCGCGCTGTAAATCCCGGCCAGGATCGCCCGCTTGGTATAGTGATTGTAATCAGTCGCAGTATCGCCTGCGAGCCGCCACATGATGTCCGCACTGCGCCACCCCATCTTGAGCCCGCGCGGCGCATTTTGCGGCTGTGCCATCACTGCCATCGCGCGGCGCACAGCCTCTTCCAGGCCTTGCGCTGCGTCCAGACGGAACTGCACCAATATACGAATCCGTTCGCGGATCTTCATCGCGCCAAGTTTTTCAGGCGTCAGCTCCTCAGCCATCGCCAGATCGACCGTGTCTATCCACGCCTCGATCATGTCCATCACTCCGCCGGGATAGGCCAGTCGGGCAACATCCAGATCAGCGCCGACCATCTCCGCCGCATTTTCCAGCGCCGCCTGCGTCCAGCCATCGAAGATGGCGGATTCGGCAATGCTGGGCGCGAGCGCGAGCCGCAGCTCATCCAGCGTCATATCGGCGTAGTCAGTCATGATCAGAAGCACATATTTAAAAGCTGGGTCCGTAATTCTCTTGCGAGCCAGAACTCTCTCTCGCTGCATCAGCCCGTTCGAATTCCGTTAGTACAGCGGTGTTGGCCGTCATTAGTTCCGCATAATCGCGCGCAGTCCGGCCCGAATTGTCCGCCCGATCCGGGTTTGCCTTGTTGGCAAGCAGCAGGCGGATCATCGGAATGTCACGGCGATGTACGGCAACAATCAGCGGCGTTTCGCCGGCGCTATCAGCCACTTCGATATCAGCGCCCGCTTTGATCAAGCGCTCCACACCTTCGATGAAACCCATTGTCACCGCAATCTGGATCGGTGTGACACCTTTCTTGTCGCGCACATTGGGGTTTGCACCGCGCTGAGTCAGGAAACGGATCCACAATTCATCGCGCCGCTTGGTAACGATATGGAGACCAGTCTCGCCACTGGTGAGATCACGGGTATTGATGATGGTTGTGCCCGGCTCGTCGAGCATCGCCGTAACAGCATCGCCGTCACGGTCGTCGACCGCTTTCAGGAATTCATACCCATCAGAGAACATCTGCGCGGCAACCGGGGCAGCGGCGAATACGCCAAGCAAAGCCGCCAGAGTTGCAATCTTGCGCATAACGACACGCGTCACGCTGTCATCCTTTCAATTTTTCTGTCAGAACCTACATCCATGGCTCTTCACAATGGCCGGTTAGCAGACGATGAACCAACGCACCATGCTTCACAATAAATTCTCCCGCAAATGGCTGTCACTGGCTGCAGCTTCCCTAGCGCTAACCGCTTGCGATCCCGCGCCTGTCGACACAATTGACCCGCCCTTGGCGGGCGCAACAATCGGCGGCGACTTTGCATTGACCGGATCAGATGGTGCAACCGTCAACTGGGCCGACTTTGCCGGCCAATATCGGATCGTCTATTTCGGCTTCACCTATTGCCCAGACATTTGCCCGACGGACGTCCAGCGTTTCTCTCAAGGTCTGGCAAAGTTTGAACAGGCAGCGCCCGAGCTGGGAACAAAGATCACCCCAATATTCATCTCTGTTGATCCAGAGCGTGATACCCCTGAAATCGTTGGCCAATTTATCGCAAACTTCCATCCGCGATTGGTCGGGCTGACCGGAACGCCGGAGCAGATCGAGGACGCAGCACGCAAATTCTCTGTGTTTTACTCGCGCGGCGATGATACGTCCGGAGGCGGTTATCTGGTTGATCATTCAGCTGTGGTCTATCTGTTCGGGCCCGATGGGGAACCGATCGCGATACTGCCCACAGATCAAGGGGCTGACGCTGTCGCAGCAGAATTAGCGAAATGGGTGAGCTGAGAGATCAATTCTGGGAGCAGCCGCTGTCAGAGCTCTCTCGGGCAGAATGGGAAGCCCTGTGCGATGGCTGCGGGCGGTGCTGCCTGCACAAGATCGAAGATTCAGACACTGGCGAGATTTCGGACACTAATGTCGCGTGCAAACTTCTCGATACCGGAACCGCGCAATGCACCGATTACCGCAATCGCAAAGCCTTTGTCCCTGATTGTCTGCGGCTAACGCTCAAGATCGTGAATGATGTCGCCTGGCTGCCCAGCACATGCGCTTATCGCTTGCGAGCCGATGATCAGCCGCTGCCGGACTGGCACTATCTGATCTCGGGCGACCGTGATGCCGTGAAGCACGCAGGGGTTTCTGTCGCAGGCCGCGTAGTGAGCGAATATGATGCCGGTCCACTGGAGCATCATATCGTTGAATGGAATGCGCGATGATCGATTGGCTACGCAAGGAGATGACCGAGCCGGAGATCGAACTTGATGGCCGAACCATACCCATTGTGCTGAAACGCCACCCCCGCGCGCGGCGGCTGACCTTGCGCCTTGCCGCTGATGGCAGCGCGGTCAACATCACTTTGCCGCAATGGGCGCGGGGCAAGGAGGCAATCGCCTTTGCCCATGCGCGGCAAGCCTGGCTCGCTTCCCAGCTGGCCAAAGTACCGCAGCGGTCTGCACCCAAGCCGGGCGGTATTATTCAGTATCGCGGCAAGGAACTCACTATCAACTGGAGCGAAGACGCCCCAAGGCGGCCGAGCCGCGCGGATGACGCGATTGTTCTGGGCGGTCCGCGCCATGCTCTGGAACGCAGATTGGCGCGTTGGCTTGAGCGCGAAGCATTGGTAATATTCGAACAGGATACACAGACCTATTGCGAAGCGGCTCAGCTAGAGCCGGTGCCAGTCGCATTGTCTCGCGCGCAGCGACGCTGGGGCAGCTGCTCTGATAGAAAGCGCATCCGGCTAAATTGGCGGCTGATTCAAGCGCCGGACTTTGTCCGCCGATCCGTGGTCGCGCATGAGGTGACACATCTGGTGCATTTCGATCATAGCCTCGCCTTTCATGCGATGCTGGGCGATCTCTATGAAGGCGATATCTCAGCAGCAGATGCCTGGCTAAAACAACACGGACGCACGCTTTACGCTCAATTCGGCTGAAACCTGCCACTGGCATCGCCGCTCGTCTGGCACTATGTAAAGCGGCATGAGCATTCTCAAACGCTTCAATCCTGCCCCTGGCACGGCTGACCTGTGGGAGTATATCAAACAACCGCAGGAGTATCGCTGGCTGATCGTGGCTGTGTCTTGTTTGCCGGTTATCGTGATCCTGTTGTGGGCAAGCAGCGAAAGCAGAATCGCGCCGCTCGATCGCCCGAACGTGACTTACATCACCACGCTGGATGAAAACCGTTCGGATGAGGAAATTCTCGCCTCCAATATCGAGAACCAGCGTGTTCAGGATGAACGCCGCGCGCAAATCGAGGCCATCGAAGAGCGCAAACGCGAGATGTATCGCGCGTTGGGCGCCGCAAGCGGCATGAACGTCGAAGCGATGGAAGAACAAGCCGCGGCCGAGCGTGCCCGCGAAGAAGCGGCCCGTGAAGCGCTGCGCCGCGAAGTCCTGGAAAACCGTGTTGTGCCGGGCGCAGCCGATGCCGCCGTGCGCGGCGGAGACCAATAAGAATTGCGCTCACATGGCGACTGGATGGCTGCCGCTGCGCGATTGGCCGCGCGTGCCCGTCCGCTCAGCCGTCCCAACCCCGCAGTCGCATGCATCATTGTTAAAGACGGAACCGTGCAGGCGCGCGGTTGGACACAGGCTGGCGGCAGGCCGCATGCCGAAGCTGCAGCGCTTGCACAAATGCCCGAAGGCGGTGCAGCAGGCGCGACGATCTATGTAACGCTGGAGCCCTGCGCGCATCAGTCCGAACGCGGGCCATCCTGCTCCGATCTGATTGTTGCAGCCCAGCCAGAAAATGTGGTGATCGGCGTAACCGATCCCGATCCGCGCACATCGGGCAATGGGATTGCGCGATTACGCGAGGCCGGGATCGCAGTCGATGTGCTCGACCATCCTGATGCAAAGGCGAGCCTTGCGGGTTTCTTGACCCGCGAAACACAAGGTCGCCCCTTCTTAACGCTCAAGCTGGCCATGTCCGAAGACGGTTTCATCGCGCGCGAGCCGGGGCAAGACCAATGGATCACCGGCGAAGTTGCCCGCGCGCATGTGCATGGTCAGCGTGCCCGTCAGGATGCGATTCTGGTGGGCCGAGGCACATGGGACGCAGACAGGCCCAGACTCGATGTACGGCTTCCGGGGATCGAGGACCGCAGCCCGCAGCGTTACGTGCTGACCCGCGGCGCAGCGCCAGATGGCGTAGGCGCCCTCGCCTCACCAGACGCGATCAGCGAACTCAGCGAAATCCAGTATCTCTATATCGAGGGCGGAGCAGGCGCCGCGCAGGCATTTATGGACGCGGGACTGGTCGATAAGCTCCATATCTATACCGCGCCGATCACGATTGGCTCTGGCACGAAAGCACCCGCGCAATTGCTCGCTCAGGCGCTGGCTCAATCAAGCGAATGGTACGCTACCGAAAAACGCCAGCTTGGCAGCGACACCTTCACCGCTTACAGCCGCGCGTAAGAAGGGAAATCAAACCATGTTCACCGGTATCGTAACCGCCATTGGCACGATCACGCAGGCAGAACAGCGCGGCGATCTGCGCTTGCGCATTGCTGCTCCGCTTGACCCCGCGCGGATAGATATCGGCGCGTCGATTGCATGTTCGGGCGTGTGCCTGACCGTGGTCGATCGCGGCGGAGCGAAAGGCGATGCATGGTTTGATGTCGATGTCTCTGGCGAGACCACCAGTTGCACAGTCGCCGCCATGTGGAATGAAGGCGCGAAGCTCAATATCGAGCCCTCCTTACGCATGGGCGATGAGTTGGGCGGACATATTGTCACCGGCCATGTCGATGCGGTGGGTGAAGTGACCCGCGCCGAGGAAGAAGGCGACAGCTGGCGGGTCGATGTGCGTGCCCCCAAGGAACTCGCGCCATTTATCGCACCCAAGGGCTCGATCACCGTTCAGGGCGTGTCGCTGACGGTCAACGAAATCCGCGACGAGGATGATGGCAGCTGCACATTCATGCTCAACATCATCCCGCATACTGGCGAAGTGACGACGCTTGGCGCATTGAAGGCGGGCGATCAGGTCAATCTCGAGATTGACGTACTGGCGCGCTATCTGAAGCGGATGCAGGCGCTGGCGGGTTAAAGTCCGCTAACGACCCACAAGCGGTCATCGAGACGGATTGTCAGGTTCGGGTTTCTTCAACCGCAATCCAATTGCATTCTGCCAAAACTTAGGGTGATCCGCGACGTATTCACTAAAGAATGCAAACGGTAAGGCGACAACGATCACGATGCCGAGGACCAACCAAGTTATCGGTTCGCCCTTACTAAGCCAGACGGCAAGCAAGTCTTCCGTAACGCCCATGACCATACCGATTACCAAGAACTCCAGAGTGCGCCGAGCGCGTTCACTAACCCTGATCATACTGCATCCCCAAATGGCAATAATTACGCCGGTCTAGTTTATAGAAGCCTATCCAAGTAGCAACGTCCGTGCGAACAACCGGCCGCGAAGCGCAAACCCCGCAGCCGGCTTCAAGCTATGATCAAGCTTAGTCCGTTGGCCTAGCCAGCGGTGTACCATTGTCCGGTTCCGGTCGACTTCTCGTCCGAGTACCAGTGCATGGTCAGTCCACCGCGAGCGCCAGCATTTTCGCCGTCCTTGGCCTGCATGCCACTAGCGCAGCCGAGCGGTGTTTCCGGTCCAGGCTTGCCAAGGAAGTTGCAGCCGTAGATCAAGGAATATGTGCCTTGGTCGTCCTTGGCCGTGCATGACATATGGATTGCGAACAGGCTGTTGCCCGGCTGACGCATGCCGACGCAACGAACCGTGCCGTTAACAACGGAACCGTCATCGAAAGTCGTGACATATGTGCCGTTAACAATACCTCCCCCGGCGCTTTGTGATCCGTCCATCCCGGTGATGCCGCCAATCGACTCGACAGGCTACCAAGTCACTTCATAGCTGAAGCTTTGTGCCATCGCAGGGGTAGCGAATAGCGTTGATGCAGCGCCGATCGCTGCAAAAGCGAGTTTCTTCATGTGGTTACTCTCCCGTCTTTGAGGTCAACCGCCCTGACAAGAGTCTGGGCTCGTTGCTTAAAACGCGGCCCTACACATTTAATACCACGCCGGAGTGCCACTGGCAAAGCAGCCACTACGTGTCAGGATTTGCTGCTCGCTGAAATTGTGGCCTGAACTGCGCGATGGAATTCGCGAAAACCCATCTGCATGCCACAGCCTCCAGACGAAACACCCCCCGTTTTGAAAGTCACACATCGCAGTAGTCTGGAACGCCGGATTTCCTCGGCAAACCGCGAAAAGTCACAGTTTTCAAAAGTGCCTTCTGGGCTCCGGCGCAGCAGGCCGAAATCAGGCAGCGCTCAGCAAGTCACCGCCGCTACGGCGTTCACGAACTTCTCGATATTGCCCATGTGCAGTCCGGCAATGTTCACCCGGCCCGAACCCGCCATGTAAATGCCATGCTCTTCGCGCAGCTGCTTCACCTGATCCGGCGTTACTGGCAACACAGAAAACAGCCCGTTCTGCTTGGAAATCGGTACGAAATCTACACGGCCCGCCATCCCCGCATCGCCCAGCGAGGCGCGCACTTGCCGCATACGGTCCCGCATTTGTGTCAGCTCGTCGAGCCAGACAGCAGTCATATCGGGATCGCGCAGGATCAGGCGAATTGTCGCACCGCCATGGTCAGGCGGCATAGACCAGGCCGCGCGCGCCAGCGCATTGGCGTTGGAAAATACAGTCTCCAGCGAATCCGCATCGCGCGTCATCGCATAGAACGCGCCCACGCGATCGCGATACACGCCGAAGTTCTTGTCACAGCTATAGGCGATGAAAGCCTCTGGCACAGCGTTCAGAACCTTGCGCAAGCCGTAAGCATCCTCTTCCATACCATGGCCCAGCCCCTGATAGGCCAGATCAATGATCGGGAAAGTGCCGCTGGTCGCAAATGCCTCGGCAATCGCGTCCCATTCCTCGTTCGAATAGTCGATGCCAGTCGGGTTATGGCACGCGCCGTGGAGCAGCACGGCGTCATTCGGGCCAGCGTTGTTGATCGTATCGAGAACCGCCTCGAGGTTGGCGCTGCCATCTGCGCGGGCATGCTCGAACCATTGCGCCTCAAGCGAGATGTCGTTGAAGATCTGCGCGTGGTTGGGCCAGCTGGGCTTGCCGATGTGCAACCGATCCACGCCAGCCTTCTGCGCGAGCGCGACCGCAAGCCTGACAGCGCCTGTGCCGCCCGGCGTTTGCATACCGGTGATACGGCCGCCCATCGTCGCATCGCCACCGAAGATGTAGGGCATCAAACCATTGACGAAGCCCATGTCGCCTTCTGGTCCAAGGTAAGACTTGCTGTCCTGCGTTTCGACCAGTTTGCGCTCGGCCTGTTTGATTGCAGCGAAAACGGGCGTGTCGCCCTGCCCCGTGCGGTAAACACCAACGCCAAGGTCGATCTTGTCATGCCGCTCATCAGCAGCGTACATTTTTATCAGGGCGAGCAGCGCATCGGGCGCTTGCGGGGAAAGATTCTCAAGCATGGAATGCGCCATGCAACGAGTTACGAAAGGCCGCAACAGGGAAATCCCTATTGCGGCCCTCATGCATACATATTTGCGATCTGCTCTTTTGAGCTGAGACTTAGAATGGCAGCCAGCGCTGCTTTTTAGAAAATTTCATGTAGCCCGCGTTCACCCCTAGGCGCAGGCCTGCACCCACGCGGATCGGAATCAGCACGACATCGCCTTTGCGCATGTAGCTCGCGTGCATCCCGCCTACGAAATAGGCTTGGCCTTCGCCTGCGGGAAAGCGCTCGTACAGATCTTCAGTGTCATAGAGATTGTAGACCAACACAAATGTATTGCCCGCGTTCGCGCCCGCATCGAATCCAATCGACGGTCCGGTCCAATAGACGGGTCTGTTGCCCTCGATCTTGTGATGAAGTGTGCCAGAGCCATAGCGAACACCGACCACCAATGCGCCGCCGCCTTCGCGCCCGACGATATAACCATTGGGTTCGCCCTGTTTGCGCAGCAGGTCTTCGATCATTCCTGCCAGGCCTTCTGCGCCTTTGCCGAATACGCCTTCGGCCGCTCCGATCAGATCGTCCTTGCCGTATGTCGTCTCGCTGCCTTCAAATGTCGGCGCTGCCTCTGCGGCGGCACTCGCGCTGGCAGCATCGGTTGTTTGCGCGGCGTCGGTGCTCACTTCCTCTTGCGCGCCAGGATCAGACCCGAATGCGACCAGGTCGTTGCCGGTCGTACTGTCTACAGGCGCAGCCGCAACTCGTGGTGCGGCGGCTTCGGCCAGATCACCGTCGATCGCGCCTGCGGTGGCGGCAGGGGAAGTATACTCGCTGTCCGGATCGATTGCTTCCAATTCCTGCGCCGCAATCGGGTTCGCCGCGAGCGCGAAGCTGGCCAGCATCGCAGCTCCTGCAACTTTGCATCGTTGAATGATTGTGCTTGTCATTGTCCATCTCCAGCCGTCAAATGCCCGGAAAATCGATTGCAGGCGCAGCCCCTTGGTAGATGCATCAGAATCCCATGCTGGAGACTTCTCAATTGCGCGGCGGTGAACCGAATCGAAAATGCGGTGAATCGAGTCTGCAACGCGATCACACGTTTGAATGCGCTTTTTTGAAACTACGGGTTGAAGCGGCCAATTTGCACCTTTATAGCGCGCCCTTCGCATGCCGTAGATAGCCTCGCATGTGGCTGCGGAGACGTGGGTGAGTGGCTGAAACCAGTTCCCTGCTAAGGAACCATACCTACTACGGGTATCGAGGGTTCGAATCCCTCCGTCTCCGCCATTTGTATCTGTAAATAAACGGTAAAAGGCACCAGCGAGGGAATGTTACCAAAACCGTTCCCTAAAAGAAGCGTGGGTAGCGAGGCGACCAATCACCACCCACCTCGCGCACAAAGACCCCCACCCCTTTGAAAACCTGACCAGCTGCACCCCACCCCCGGGGTACCCCCCCAAATCTCAGAGATGGGACCCACGCTTCCTCTTACATACAATTCTGCGCGTTCGATGCGGTGGGTTTTTGGTTTTCGCACCGCGTGGATATCAGCCACTCATCTAGAGTTGATATGGGCCTG
>Ga0181552_10000800_pt1 | contig 24247 bp, 22 predicted proteins | sample 011ome_18_FD_130583 | JGI IMG/M metagenome (GOLD analysis project Ga0181552, IMG submission 130583) | Coastal salt marsh microbial communities from the Groves Creek Marsh, Skidaway Island, Georgia - 011501BT metaG (megahit assembly) | ecosystem: Environmental > Aquatic > Marine > Intertidal...
ACAAGCTTGCTTTTTATTTGAACTGGTGAATCGTGTGTTCTAAGAACGCTAGACTTTTCAATCACATAAAAAGTATCATGCATTTGTCTCGCTGGATGAGATTTTTTGATATTCAACATATCAAAATTAAACTCTTCGGTTTCTATCTCAGGTCCATGAACTTCCTGAAAGCCGATTTCACGCAAAAGGTCTAAAAGGTAATCTTTTGTCTGATTTACAGGATGAAGAGTTCCTGTATTGTTTATATTATTAAGTAGATTTATATTGTCCAAAGACATTATAAAATTAGTTTACTGCTGTTTTAACAATTTTTTCAAAAGTTGAATTATCATTTACAGCAAGGTCAGCGAGTATTTTTCTATTAAGTAATATATTGCTTTTAGCTAAACCGCTTACAAGCACTGAGTATGAAATACCTAAAACTCTTGAGCCTGCATTGATACGAGCTATCCATAAAGTTCTAAATTCCCTTTTTCTATTTTTTCTATCCCTAAAAGCATATTGAAGAGATTTTATATTAGATTGCTTTGCAGTTTTATATAGCCTGCTTCTTGCACCATAATGACCTTTGGTTGCACTAATTACTTTCTTGTGTTTTGCTTTTGCTGTTAATGATTTTGTTACTCTTGGCATGTTATTTATTAATCAACTTAGAAGCCATTTTTAAAACGGTGCCTTTAAGTTTATTTAATCCTCTATTATGTCTTTTCCTTTTTGTAGACTGCTTAGTTAGAATATGATTTCTATGGGCACTTTTGCTTTTAACTGAAGATCCAGTTTTTTTAAAGCGCTTTGCAGCTCCAGAGTGTTTCTTTAATTTATATCCCATAGTATCTAATTGTAAATTATTTATTCTTCTTTAAAGGCGATAAAACCATTAATAACTGCCTACCTTCTAATGAAGGCTCTTGGTCTACTTGAGCTATTTCAACCAACTCTTCTTTAAGTCTTGTTAATAACTCAAGGCCGAGATTACTATTTAAAATTTCTCTGCCTCTAAAACGGACGCTTATTTTAGTCTTATCTCCATCAAGAATAAAGCTTTTTATCTTTTTTAATTTAATATTATAGTCACCTATATCAGTTGAAGGTCTAAACTTTATTTCTTTAACAGATGTTCTTTTGACTTTTCCCTTAGCTCGAGATGAAGATATGCTCTTTTTCTTAGTAAATAAGTGTTTACCATAGTTCATAAGCTTACACACAATTGGATCAGATCCGACTGGAGATACTTGAACCAAATCTAATTCAATTTGTTGAGCTTTTTCAAGAGCGGTGCTGAGGTTTACAAGACCATGCTTTTCTCCATCTTCACCAATAAGCATGACTTTTTCTGCTCTAATCTTTTGATTAATAGGAACTGGGTTTTTTTTATTGATAGCTATGTTATTTACCTTTAGGGTTAATTTCTACAATGGATAATTTGGATCATATTTATCATAAGTGTGGGATTCTATAACAATTTATATTAATTTAAAACAACTTTATGGCTCTAGAATGTTTTGTGACCAGGCATCATCCTTGAGATAATATAAAACTCTTTTATTTAGTCTATTTTTCTCGCCTTTCCAAAATTCTATCTTGTATGGTTCAAATTCGTACCCTCCCCAATAATCTGGGCATAAAAATAAATCATGTTCATTTTTAACTTTCTGGTATTTATTTAGCACTTCATCATATGAGCTAATGTAATTTGATTGATTGGAGCTTATTGCTAATGCATTTTTTTCCGGCGATCTATTAATAAAATATTTCTTATTAAAGTCTATTGGAGTTTTTTTTATACGGGCCTTAATTCTAATTTGTGTATGAATAGAATCCCAGTAAATTGATACTGCAATTTGATCACTATAATTAAATTGTTTTGATTTTGGTGAATCATAATTTGTAAAAAATATAAACTTTGAGCCATCTAAAAATTTGATATTAACAAATCTTGAATCAACATGATTTCTTTGATCGACAGATGAAACGCATGCAGCTTGTATCATTTTTTGATTATTTCTTAGAGCGAGCTGATATCTGCTTCTAAACTCCAAAAAGGGTTTATGGTTGCTATGATTGTAAAATTTAATCATTTATTTTTATCAAGAAATAAATTACTTTAACTCTAGGTAGTATCCCTATTTGTTTTTATTAATTCAAGCAAGACAAGAAATTTACATTCAGGATATTTTTTTCAAAAAAACTTCAATAAGCTCTTCTCTGATGTAAGTTTTTTTATTGAAGCTCCTGGACTTATGCGAATCACAATCCTTCACATTTTCTTCTAGAAGTTGTTTTAAAGAAAGGGTTTCTTCTTTGTTCATATGATCTGGGGTATTGAAGAAATATAGATTTTCGTCTTTGATTGATCTTATTGCAGAATTTTCTGAACAGAAACAAATTATTTTCTTTCCAGTAGATAAATACTCATAAATTTTGCTTGGTATTGCAGAAAAATAATTTGGGTCAAGGGAAACAAATAAAAAATTAGACCAATTATAATCATTTAAGACTTCTGAGAAATCGTCATAGTTAAGAATCTCTACGTTCTGCATATGATTTAAATCTATATGATTCTTTATAAGTTTTTTTTGAGGGCCCTCACCTCTTAGTCTTATTTTTACATTAGTAAATTTAGTAAGTATTTTTACTACTGACATTATATTTTGTCCAAAACCGAGCGTTCCACAATAATATAATTTTATAAGATCGGAATTCTTTGAAACAGTAATAACCTTTTTTATATCTTCATACCTTTTATGAGATATGCCGTTTTCACATATGTAAGAGTTACCTTTTATTTTCCTTGGGAGCATTTCGTGCTGATGTGTTGTTACAGTTACAACAGCTTTATATCTTTTAATAAAAAAATACGAGAGTGTAGTAATGAATTTCTTAAATAAATTATTATTGAAATAGCTCCATGTTGCATCTCTAATTTCAAGGATCAATTTCTCTTTTTTATAAAAAAAGGGTGCTATAAAAAGAAGAGGGAAGAAAGGAACGCTTATAATTATTTTATTTTTTACATGTCTTTTTGACGCATGCAAAAGTTTAATTGACGTAATTGATTCTTTAATGATTCTTTGAAAAATATTACCAGAATATCTATTTATCCCGATATTTACAGGAACAAGATTAATATTGTTATTTTTAGTAATTTTGTTTGTGTAATTTGAAGAAATTTCTTCATCTTTGAATATAGGATAAAAGACTAAAAGATTTAAATTATCTAGTTTAGATATTGTATTGATATAGCTGAGAGTCCTTTCGGTTCCTGCAGATCTCAGAGGTAAAAAATATGCAGTTAAGTATGCTATTTTCATGCCTTATTCATTGGTGATACCACAAAAGTCTAAAATTTTTGATCCACAATTAACAATATGTTCTATTTTATCTTTAAATTTGTCATGTTTTACTAGGAAGACTTTTAATGAATTCAAATTAATTGACTCATTAATTGTTACTAATTTAAATTTATCATGAGATAAAATATTGGGTTCAACAATATTTATTTCATATCCATCATTTACTAGAGAATTTGCTATTTGAACTGCGGGCGATTCTCTTAAATCATCAATATTCGGTTTAAAGGCTAATCCATATAAGGTAATCGGAATAGAGCTACCATTAATATTAGATATTAAATTATGCTCTTTTTTTATTTTATTCAAAACCCATTCGGTTTTATTAAGATTTGTTTTTCTTGCGGTGTGGATTAGATCAGAATCCTTTGGATTGCTAGACACAATAAACCAGGGGTCAACGCTTATACAATGACCCCCAACGCCAGCTCCAGGTTCCAGTATATTAACTCTTGGGTGACGATTTGCTAATGAAATTAGCTTCCAAGGATTAATAGATTGTTTCTCACAAATAATAGAAAGCTCGTTTGCAAAAGCAATATTCACATCTCTGAAACTATTTTCTGTTAACTTACACATCTCAGCAGTTCTACTATCTGTTTTGTGAACTTTGCCTTTAATAAATGATCTATAAAAATCCACAGCGGCATCAGTCGATTCATGGTTTATACCTCCTACAACCCTATCATTCTCAAGAAGTTCAAAGAGTATATTTCCAGGCAATACTCTCTCTGGACAATACGCTATTTTTATATCGTCTTTGGCAAAGCCAAATTCCCTTATCTTTTTCTCTATTAATTCAGTGGTTCCTACTGGGGAAGTTGATTCAAGAATAATTAAGTTATCTTTTTTTAAGTAATCTTTAATTGAATCTACAGCAGACATTACATAACCTATATCAGGTTCCGGAATTTGCAATCCAGAGTTTTTAAATGGAGTTGGCACACAGATTATGAATGTGTCAGCTTCATCAGGATTTAGACTTGCTTTAAATCTTTTAGTTGAAATAACCTCTTCTAATGCGGCGTCAATCCCGGGCTCAACAATATGCGGGATTGCTTTATTTATCTTTTCTATGACAGATTTATTTAGGTCAACGCCTAAAACTTGAAAGTTATTCTGTCCAAGAACTACAGATGTAGGAAGACCAATATAACCCAAGCCAATTACACAAACTTTACTCATGACTTTTATCCCATAATTTAATAAAAATAATCTATTATTGATTCTGCTATTTTTTTTGCAGCATCTCCATTTCCATATGGGTTTGTTGATACAGCAATCTTTTCATATTTCTGACTATCGTCTATAAGATCTGAGATACTAGAGACAATTCTCTTTCTGTTTGTGCCTATAAGCTCTACTGTGCCAGCTTCAACGGCTTCCTGTCGCTCAGTAACATCTCGCATTACTAAAACAGGCTTGCCTAAGCTTGGTGCCTCCTCTTGAATACCACCGGAGTCGGTTAAAACTATGTATGAGTGTTTTAATAACAAAACAAAAAACTGATAATCTAATGGTTTTACAAGGTGGATGTTAGAAAAATTTGAAAGAATATTAGTTACAGGTATTTGAACATTTGGATTGAGGTGAACGGGGTATAGAAAATGAACATTTTTATATTTTTTTGCAAGATCAGCTATGGCATGGCATATATTTAAAAAGCCTTCACCAAAATTTTCTCTTCTGTGTCCTGTGATAAGAATGAATTTTTCTTTCTCCCAATCAAAATCAACAGTTTGATTTATGTGATTTTTGACATAATCTTTCATAACCTTATCAGATTCTATTTTGTCTAAAACCCAGTGCAATGAATCAATAACTGTATTGCCGGTTATTGAGATGTTAGGTTTAGTTTTAGATAAGTTATTTAAATTTTTATTTGTTGGGGCAAAATCCAATTCAGAAACCATGGATATTACTTGCCTATTAAATTCTTCAGGAAACGGAGATAGCATATCATTAGTTCTTAAGCCTGCTTCAATATGACCAATTTTTATTTGCAAATAGAAACAAGCAAGAGATGTTGTAAAGGCAGTTGTTGTGTCGCCATGAACCAATACCAAGTCAGGGTTATTCTCAGCGAGAACATCCTTCATTTTGGTTAGAATTGAAGATGTAATATCAAATAGATCTTGGCCATCCTTCATAATATCTAAATCAATATCAGGTGAAATTTCAAATAATTCAAGAACGGGGTCAAGCATTTCTCTGTGCTGAGCAGAAACACAAACAATTACCTTAAATTTTTTTGAATGCTTTCTTAGCTCATGAAATACAGGAGCCATCTTTATTGCTTCTGGACGTGTTCCAAATACTAGTATAATTTTTTTCATTATGTATTTAATTTTTACATATGCTACCAAGAAAACATAGCAGAATTTTTTTTACCTTTAATATGTATTTCAACAAGATTTGTATTATAAATTTTTCCAAAAATATTTGTACATGTTGTCTTGTTCAATTTCATAAAATTGTTGTGACATTTAAGACTTACTATTAGTCCCTCCTTGTCAGAAAATTGTATGTAATTTTTAGATATGACTTTAGTTCTCCATTCTGGATTGATAATAAGTCTAGATAATGCATTTTTATAATCTCCATCAATTTCATCAATTATCTCAAGAGAATTTTCTTTGAGAATCCATCTTCTTCTATGCAATAAATTATTGTAAATAGAGGCATATCCGTCATGACTGCATGCAACTTCAATGGAATTTCCATGATTATTAATTTCAAAATCTAAGGGTTTAGCTCTGTTACCAAGTCTAAAGCCATTCCAGACTTGGGATGAATTTTTATTATTGATCTCAACTGTATTGTGTGATGCTGTCGAGCGTTCAAAATTTCTCTGATCTGAATTACCATATCTTGATGTTCCTCCATTTACTATCAACCTTTTATTAAATATTGATAACTCAAAAGAAAGGGTATCTGCGTGTGCATGGCTTGGAATGTAGTCTGCTCCTGCTTTAGCGCAATCAAGAAAAGCAGTTGCGTTTTCTGAATAAATTTTAGTATAGCCACTATCTTTAAAGTGAACATAATTTAAAGGAGAGTCCGATTTCTGATCAGAAATAGTTTTAATACCAAGTGATAAATGATAGTTATTTAATTCTTTTGGGTTGGCTACAATATTGTGTGCCGCATCATTAAATATTGAAATTTCATCATCAGGATGCGTCATATTTAATAACCAGTAATTCATTTTAGACGCACAATCTTTTAACTTTTGTAATAAATTCAGATCATCTACTTGTGAAATTCCAAGAATATTTATCAAATCAAGAACATCTTCATAAAAGATAGCATGATACATGGTTGATAATTCAAAGTTACCGCCATCATTAAGCACTTGATTATCTATTTCATTATTTATTAGCGATAAACCTCTATTAAGCCAAATCTGAGATTCTGCACTATCGAAGTATATTCCAGCATAAACTAATGCCTTAGCATTTGAAAATAGATGATTTCCAAGAATATGCCATTCTATATTTTTATAAAGATATCTGGCTTGCAAAAATATGCTTTGATTAATTTCCGCGTCTTCATGACCCGTCCTTAAATTCCATTTAATCCAATTTATAATTCTTATTGATGTTGGGTATGGCTGCCAGCCAATATTATCAGTGCTATTAAAACTATTTCTTTTAATCCAGTCATGAATTAGTCCTTTGCTAATATTTTCATCTAAATTTACTGAATTGCCATTTATGTAATCAAAATAATGGAGATTATAATTCCATAAAAGTTCTCTTTCTTGATCGCTCCAATTAATGTTTTTAAAATTGGATACTTCTCCTAAATATTTAAATACATACTCTTTTCCATCATAAGCATAAGTTGATTTTTTTGGAGCAGGGCTTACCCAGTTATTAACATTTATAGATGATTTTCTATTTATTAAGCCTTTTGTGGTTATTTTTGGCTTATATATAAGAAATTTTAATCTACTATATATCTGAATAAATTTTAAATACTTTATTGTATTTAAATATAAAAATAACTTTTTCAAATCAATTCTTTAATGACTCTGATAGATCAATAGTAACTCTTGAAACTTCGAAAATCTCATCTATTGGTATTGCCGAATCCTTGCCGTTTTTCAATGACTTTATGAATTCATTTACGCATGCATGCTGGCCTTTGTCTTGTTTCAAGGATCGCGTCTTTCTAAATCCTTCCCATCCAAAACCAGTAAGGTCCCTATAGTTATTTAGTTGTAACACCTTATTTCCACAAAAAACTTCAACTCTCTCTTTTGGATAAGACTTATGGCCATTAGAAAAATAATGAATCACACCAAATGACCCATTTTCAAAAGACAGATTAATTGAAACAGTATCATTTATTGAATTATTGTACTGATTATTATCTAAACCAACCAAAGTGTAATTGTTAATTTTACTTTCAGCAAGAAATCTCATCAAATCAATAAAGTGACATGCTTCTCCTATTATCCTGCCTCCTCCTATGTTTGGATCTTGAGACCAATGATCAGATGAAATATGACCAGCATTTACTGTAATAACAAAACATTTGGGATCTTTTATTTTAGATATCAAAGATTTCATCTTTACAATTAATGGTGCAAACCTTCTGTTAAAACCAACCATAAGTTGTAAATTTTTATTTAAAAAAGTCTGTTCAATAGAATCTATTTCATCATGAGATATTGCTAAAGGCTTTTCTACAAATATATTCTTATTGCTGTTTAGCCCGGAAAGTATCAATTCAGCGTGAGTATTATGCCTGGTTGCGATTATAACTGTGTCAATTTCATTATCATCCCATAAAGATTGAGCATTTGAAGAGGCATTTTTGAAGCCATTCTTTTTTCCATGATAAACGCTAGACACTCCTCCACTTGAAATTAAAGTTTTTAAATTACAATCATTTCTTTTAAAGGCTGGAATAAGAGTTCTTGATGCATAATTACCGGCACCGATAAATCCAATAACTGGTTTCCCTTTGATAGCATTAAAAGAGTTATTTATAGCTATTGAATGTTCAATTTTATTTAAATCTTCCTCATATCTTCTTGGATAATTCAGTAAGATGCCAAGTGACTTAGGATCATCTAAAGCTTTATAAGCATTTTTTGCATCATCAATTTCAAAACGATGAGATATTAATGGTTCAACATTAAGTAAGCCGCTGGAAAGCATATCCAGTATGGCTTCAAAATTTCTTTGCTCAGTCCATCTTACAAAACCAACTGGATAATCAGTACCCTCTTCCTCGTATGATGGATCATACCTTCCAGGTCCATAAGAAGCAGATACTTGGAAAGTTAATTCTTTTTTATAAAAATCATCTCTTCTGATATTAAGGCCTGTAACACCAACCAAAACTATTCGTGCTCTTTTTCTACAAATCTCGGCTGCTTGATGAATGAGTTCATTGCTTTTGGTGGAGGCGCAAATTGTTACAGCATCAATACCTCTATTTCGAGAAAAAGATTTTGCAGTTTGAATGATATCTTGGCCCTCGCTAAGATTAACAGTTTCTGCACCAAAGCTTTTGGCCAAGTTACACCTAGAAGAATTATAATCAACAGCCAAAACCCTGCATCCATTTGCGATTAGGATTTGAACAGATATCATGCCTACCAAACCAAGACCAAAAACAACAACACATTCTCCAATAGTTGGGTTAAGAAGCCTTATGCCTTGAAGACTAATAGAGCCTAGAACTGTAAAAGCGGCTGATTCATCATCAACATTATCAGGAATTTTTGCACATAAGTTCTTTGGGACTCTAACAAATTCAGCATGATTCCCGTTTGATATCACCCTATCTCCAACTTTAAATTCAGTGCATGAAGATGCTGACACAATTCCTGCATTACAATATCCCAGTTTTATTGGTTGATTTAATTTTGATTTGACGGCATCTATAGTTGGCATCAGCCCATCTGATGAAATTTTATTAATTACCATTTTTACTTTATCGGGTTGCTGTTTTGCTTTTTCTATATAAGAACCTTTTCCAAAATCTAATAACATCTTCTCTGTTCCAGTTGATAACAAAGATTTTTGCGTTTGGATAAGTAAGTTACCATTAGCATTTTTTGGGATTGGAACATCTTCTAATAAAATTTGACCATCTGAAAGATTTTGTAATATTTGTTTCATATTTAATTAAGTTTTCTTTTTAGGCATTTCTCTAATCTATAAACTTCCTACACCATATCTCAATACATAACAGTGAAAAAATAGTATAAGTGTAATCTTTGTTCATAGAATCATTTTCATTAAGCATTTTTGTAATCGTATCATAATCAAATAATCCTCTTTTTTTAATGCTATCTTCAGACAATAAATCGCTTACATAATCTCTTAAATCATGCCTTAACCATCTTCTTATGGGGGCTCCAAAACCTGTTTTAGGTCGATAAATTACATCATTAGGTAAAAATGATTCCATAGCTTTTTTAAGAATCCATTTTCCAGTTTTGCCATTTTGCAGATATTTATCAGGAATTGTTGAGGCAAATTCTACAAGTTCTAAATCTAAAAAAGGTACTCTTACTTCGACTCCAGCTGCCATTGACATCTTATCTGTGTATATTAAGTTATGATCTGCTAAAAAAAAGCGTTGTTCAAGTGAAAGCATTTTGTCAAATTTAGATGATTGAACATTTGCATCATTTAAGAAATCTATCATCGGTTCAAATGGGTCTGTATTTTTTATATTGTCTAAAAAGTTTTGATTGAAAACTGGCAAAAGGTCTTCTCTTTGTATCCAAGAGAAGTAAGCTGCCAATTTTTTATCTCCCTCTAGACTTGAGTTCGCAAAAAGTTTTGAAATTCTTCTAAATAATGGCTTTGAATGACTCAATTTTCTTGATGTGTTTTCAATACATAACTTAGTTCCTTTTGAAAGCCAGCTCCAATATTTTTCATAATACAATGCCTGATGTCTTCTATATCCAGTAAAAATATCATCACCACCTGAACCAGATAATAATACTTTTATGCCCATTTTTTTTGCAATATTTGAAATATATAGAACATTTAAGGGAGCTGGATCTGCAAGAGGTTCATCCAATTGTAATATCATATTTTCAAGATCATTTACTAAGAGATCTGGGCTTGTCTTTATTATTTCCAAAGGAACACCTAAGTGATTAGCTACCTTGATAGCATAAGGAAGATCAGAAGTATCTCCATCATCGCCACCCAGCTCAGATTCAATTGTAAAACATTGTAGATTGGGTTGTGACTCCCTAGCAATTGCAACAATAGCACTTGAATCTAGCCCACCCGATAAAAAAGCTCCCACTGGAACATCAGATATCAATTGTCTTTCAACTGAATTGCGAAGTATAGATCTTAATTTGTTTACTGCAGGATCAAATTTTTTAATCTTCTTAACAGAGTTTAAAGAAGGTAACTTATACCAAGTTTTTGATTCTATTATATTTCCTTTATTTATTTTTAAAAACTGTCCAGGTAAAACCTTTGATACAGATTTTAAAGGAGTACCCTGCCCTGGACACCAAAGAAAAGTTAGGTATCTATATAAAGATTCATAGTCAATTTCCTTATGATCGGGAAGGTATCTGATCAATGATTTTATTTCACTTGAGAATGCAAAAAAATTACTACCTTCAAAGTAATATAAAGGCTTAACTCCAATACCATCTCTTGCAACATACAAGTTGTTTGACTTTTGATCATAAATAGCTAATGCAAAAATCCCATTCAGCTTAGATAAGAATGATATGCCATACTCAATAAATAGATTTAAAATAACTTCGGTATCAGAGGTGCTTTTGAATACATAACCCAAGGTTTTAAGTTCACTCTTTAGTTCTTGGAAATTATATACTTCTCCATTATAGGAGAGAACCACTTGATTGTCTGAAGAAATCATTGGCTGATGCCCCAAACTAGATAAATCTAATATTGATAATCTTGAATGTCCCAATCCAACATGATTAGCATCATCATAATAAACTCCGGAGCTATCTGGACCGCGATGACTCAAATCAATAACAGACTCTTTGAGAACACTTATATCGTGTCTTCCATAAAAACCAGTTATTCCACACATATTATTATTTTAATAAATACTTAATAAATTCTTCGGAGCTTACAATCTCGGTCTTTAAATAATTTTTACCTAGATATCTTTTTACTGCTCTTGAAATTGATAGTGATGAATATGGATCAAATGTCTGACTAGGATCTATGATATCCCTTACATAATCCATTTCTGAGGCTAATACATCCAAGCCTAGCATTTTAGCTTCAACCAAGGGCAACCCATAAGATTCTATCAAAGATGGAAATATTAAAGCCTTTGAAGCTGCAAATTTCTCTAATACCTCTTCTCTTTTTGCACCAATAAGAAGCTCAATATTTAATGAGTATTTTGCTTTTTTCTTTTCCAGGTAACTAATCAAGCGGGATTCCGATGGAATGGTCAGTATCAAATTTGGAAATATATTTTCTTTTGATAATAATATCCATGAATCAACCAACCTTTCATGGTTTTTATGAGGATCATCTGATGAAACATATATAAAGCTATCTGTTGTTTGGGTTTGATTTAACTTATTTTCTTCCAAATTCTTATAGGCTAAGACCGTTGTTTTGAACCTATTATTTTTGAACTTATTTATTAAAAAACTCATTGATGTAGATTGCACAATAATTTCATCTACATTGTTTTTAAAATTCTTAAACAGCATCCTTTCTAATGCTACTCTGGCTCTATTCCAAAGGGTGTCATCAATCTTAAAATTGTCAATTATAAATCTATTTTGTAGCAATAAAAAAGAAGCGCATGCTGATTTGCTGAATGGAGGGATGTTACCAAAATATAAAATCAGATCAGTATCTTCTGCCAGCGTCTTTAATAAAAATCTAATTTTAAAACGATCAATAAATGAAGTTTGATGAAAGCTTATATTTTTAGCTTCAGAAGCTTCTATAGGAAATTTATATCTTCTATCTATCCAAATTTCAAAAGATAGGCTTTTAAATTTAACAGCATCAAGTAAAAAATCATCTAGTAGTATTTTGCCGCCACCGGTATGAATATTTGATGCATCAATTAGAATTTTTGTACACTGTGCCATTATTAAGTTGGATTATATATTATGTTTTTATTTAAAACTCTTTTTTGTATGATTTCTTTCATAGTTAACTAAGATTGATAAGTATATTGCTAGATATAAGAAGAAGTAAGTTGAACCAAACAAGCATGAAATAAAGAAGAGCATTGAATAAAAATTGATATTTAAATTATCTACTTCAAAATATTTTTTTGAGCTGTTAACAATAAAAAAAATTTTTTTGATTATAAGAAATGAGCCAATAAGTCCAATTTCTAGCAAAAAAGTATAAAAAATCCATCTAGAACCAAACAATATTTCATTATTTTCAATTTGGAAGTATGTTAAAGCCATATCCTTAATTGCAAAATGAGCTGACCCTAGACCATTTCCAATAAAACCATTTAGTTTTATAAACTCAAAATTTAATAAATATGAAAAGAAGGAGACATCAGAAATCTGAGCTACTATTTCTGGAGATGCATCTGCCAATGTACTTATAAAATCTGATGAAAAAATCTGAAAAACTATTTCGTATCTAGGAAATAAAGAAATGACATAGTCTTGAATAGACTCTGCAAAAATTAAAAATGATGAAAATAAAAGAATTACAAATGATAAAGAAAAAATTCTAAAATTTTTAGATGAAAATAATCCGAATGCAACTAAAGCAGCAATTGATGATGCAATAAAAGATGATGAAACTGTTAACAACCCAAGAAAAATAATCTTGAAATAGTCTAAAATGTTGAATTTCATTTTTCTAACGATTTTCTCAGCAACAAAAATAGGTATTATTAAAGCTGCTAAATCTCTTGGCTCTCCAAAAAAAGAACTTATTCTTAAAATATCAAAGCCTAGTAAATAAGCTCTATTTTCTAAAGCTGGCTCACCAATTGACTCGTACGATAAAGAGATACCAACTAAATCGAGTACGAGTTGAAACAAGCCAAAATAAACAAAGTATTTGATCCAAATAAAAACTTTTTTCATAATCTTGAGCTGGCTCTCAGATGATGGAATTAGGATAAAAAATAAAACTGGTAATAAGAAAAAAGATTCAAAAAAACTTATTGAAGAAAGGTAGATTCTTTGTCCAAAATTTTGGCTATCTATAAAAAATATTGAAAAAAAATACATCAGCAATGCATAAAAAAATAGCAAAATGCTATATTGATTGAAGTAAATAGAATTCAAATATATTGGTCTATTGAGGGACAAGTTTTTCAGAATTCTAATTATTGCTAATGGTAATAATATTAAAAATATAATTCTGCTTATTGAGACGCTAACTGAACTAAGCTTAAAAGTAAAAAACTTTAGAGGGGCTAGGAGAATAAGAAGAAAGACTGCTCTTTCAATCATGTTTAATCTTAACTCATTTAACATTAAACTAATTATTGAACATTTATTTTCTGTAATTAAGCAAGAGATATTTATGGATGAATGTTACAAATATTGAAAATAAGATGCTCAAAGACATTCCAAGGAAAAGCAAGTTTGCCCTCTTGGGTGATGACTTATATTTAGGGATATATGCTCTATCAATAATGTCAATTAGAAATTCCTTTTGCACATTTGCAAGCATTAAATACTCTATATTTGATTTTATCAATGCAGATATTGATTCTTTTATTTCAGATTCTTTTGCTGATATGTAATTCTCTTCTAAGTATTTTATTGAGTCTTCAATCTCTATCATTTTATTTGTTCTATTAAGTCTGTCTATACTATCAAGAATAAGATTAGATAATTCATATGCAAAATATGGAGAATAATGGATGACTGATAATTGCATAATTCCAGATTGTTTATTTCTGCTAACATTTATCATGCTTAAATATTTAATAAATAAATCATCCATATCAGGTGAAGAAATTATATTTTGGTTTTTATCAATAAATGATTTTAATTCAATATTATAAATATTTTCATCAAAGATAATTTGGTTATTCTCTTTATCAAAGCCTTTTGCAGCGTATATATTAATTAGAACATCTTTATCTCTTATAAGGTGTTGTAAAAACTCTCTTGATTGAATCTGTGCAGAAACAATTTCATGCTTCTCCACTTCACTTGTTTGTAATGAAAGATCAGATAACCCAAATGAAGAGAGGCCTGATAATAAAGACATAGATGATTGGGTGGCCCCTGGGTCACTCTTCACAACAAATATTGATTTTGTTTCATATTTATTAGGAATTAATATGAGAAATATAGTTAATATGATTAATAAAATTATATTAAATATTACAAGAAATCTTCTGTAACTGTATATAGATTGAATAATCTCTGTTAAGTTAATTTCATCAAATCCGTGTCTTTCATTGTCCATTTTTATTTTATATCATCCCAATAAATTGCTTCGAATGCTTTTTTATTAACATTCATTCTTTTACCTATCAGCTTATAAAAATCTCTGGCATCTATACCCTCGCATGGCCTTAATGTTGTCAAACTTTCATAAGTTATTACCTCACCTTTTTTGACATCCTCTTTAAAGTAACAGGCTCGCCTAAACTCTCTTATTCTTTCATTTGTTTCAATTTTTACCTCAGGTAATTTAACGTTTGATCCTAAAAGCTTCAACGTTTTAGAAATATTTTCTTTTAGTTCGATAATATCCTTTTTTGTGGCAGAAAGCTTGTGGTCTCTAAAATCCCTGTTTTTATCATCCGTAAAATGGATTTCTAGTATTTTTGCTCCAAGAGCAACGGCTATATTTGCTGCATATATCCCTTTGGTATGATCAGAATAGCCTATGGTTAGATTTTTAAAATCTTTACGTAAGGAGCTTATTACATTTAAATTAGCATACTCATCTTTCAAATCTCCATACATAGCTACACACTGAAGTATAGCTAGTTTAGATTTGCAGATGTAAGAAGGATTAATTTTTTTAATGAAATTAACTGTCTCATGAATCTCATCCATAGTTGCCATCGCAGTAGATATAATTAGAGGCTTATCAGTGCTAATTATCTCTTCGATTAAAGGAAAGTTCGTCAAATCACCAGACCCAATTTTATGTATATTAATGAATGGATCTAATTCAAAAAGAGAATCTCTATCCCATATTGAGGACATAAATGAAATGCCGTTATCATGAGCTATTGAAGCAAGTTCTTTATAATTTTCAATTGATAATACAAACTTTGAGAAATGATTGTGCCTGTTCTTGTCCTCTACTTTGCTTACTATCTTGTCTGGATAATATGTTTGGAATTTTGCAGCATCTGCTCCTGCTTCAGCAGCTTCAATAAGTAGTTTCTTGGCATAATCGAAATCACCTTCATGATTTCCACCTATCTCAGCAATAATATATGGTCTTTTAAAATCAAGATCGATCATAATCTCTAGCAATTGTTTTAGCTAATTTTAAATTTAAAGCATTTTTGATCGAGAATCCACTGATATCATCAGCTTCAACATGCCCCATAATACCTCCAGATAAAACATTCCTTTTATTAAAAAAGCTAAGTTTAACTAGATTAAATCCTCTAATTTTTTTGTAAAGAGTATCTCTTTCTAGTCTATGCTTGCTTGAGCTAATTAACTCTCTCATGCCGGCTCCATCATGTTTATAAAAAACTTCATTTGATTCATTAACACCTATCATCGAATCAATCTTACTAAAGATATTTAAATTGTCTATCGCTTGATCCATTAAATGAGATCTAAAGAAAGGAGTATCAATTGTTTTTATTAACAAGGCCTGAAAATTCTGATTAATAATATGAGGCTGATTAATGATTTCTTTAACTGATAAGCTTAGTGATATATTTTGAAAAGCTTGGCTTGCTGATCGTTCATGAATCTCAATCTCTTTATAAGTATTTTGAACATGTCTGATAACATCTTTGTCAGGTGAAGATACAATAACTTTATTTACATTTTCAGAATTTAGAACAGATTCAATGGTCCAATCAATAATATATTTACCATTAATTTTTTGGAAATCTAAATTGGAGTTATTGTGAATAGAGCCTCTTGTAGGAATTATGGCAAGTGTCTTATTAGAATTCTTACTATATTCTTTAGAAATTTTTCGAACAATTTTTGAACGAATTTCATACAACTTATTTAAATCTCTGCTTAGACTTTCTGGGTGCTGCCTATAATAAAACAAGGGTTCGTTAATATTTGTAACATGATAGCCTTTTGAAAGAATTTTGATCCAGATGTAATAACCATCCTGCCTATCAAATTCCTCATCATATCCGCCAATCTCTTTCAAAACTGTTAAATCTATCATTGTGCATGCGCCATGTGCAGGCATATTATGGAGAGTGACCTGATTATTAAAATTAAACCTTTCGACCCTTTTTAAAATCTCGCCAGTAATTGATACTTCATAATAATCAGGAAATACCAAAACAGCTTTTTTATTTTTTTGAATTGTTGATACGAGCTTTTGAATTGCATCAATATGAAAATAATCGTCTGCATCTAACCTAATTATATAATCTCCATTTGAATGACTAATTGCAATGTTATTTGAACGGACTAAGCCAACATTATCTTGAAAGATAATTTTAATATTTTTATTTCTTTTCTTATATTTCTCTAAAATTGTTCTTGAAGAATCGATGGACCCGTCATCAATTATTATTAATTCAATATTCTTATAAGATTGATTTAATACACTATTAATTGCTTCCTCTATATACTTACCATAGTTAAAATTTAATATATAGACGCTTACAAGAGGATTACTCATTTCTTTATATAGAATTTTCTACTGCTAAATTTATAGCAATATTTTGTGCTTTAGATTCAGAATCATAGGTAAGTCCAGCAATATGTGGAGAAACTAAAACATTTTTTCCAGAGCTTGCAAGTTCTAGAATTGGGCTTTTTATCCATTCTCCAGAAATCTCTCCGCATAATACGTCACAAGCATAACCATAGATCATTCCATTATTAATTGCTAAGACAATATCATTCTCATTAACAACCTCTCCACGTGATGTATTAACAATAAGCTGATCTTTCTTTGAATGCTTGAGGATATCTTTGTTAATTAAATTCTTTGTTTCATCAGTAAGCACTGGGCAAACTAGAATCATATCAGAGCTTACAAACAAATCTTTAAGATCGTCTACCCTTTCAAAATCTTCGTGAGCCACATATGGATCATAGTATTGAACTATTGCTCCCATTGCAGTTGAATACCTTCCAACATTTTGTCCGATTCTACCAAAACCAATAATACCAATTTTTAAACCCATCACCTCCTTAGCCCTTAAGTCTTTTTCAGACTCTCTCCATTTTCCATTTATTGGGTAAGACACTGCCTTTGGTATATTTCTTAGTAAAGCAAGCATTAATGAAAATGTATATTCAGAAGAAGCAGAGATTGAGAAATATTTTGAACTATGCCTAAGACTTAAAACTTTTATCCCCCGAGACTCTATATCTAAAACATTTATGTGATCGACTCCAGTTGAAGGCGTGACTACGCATTTAATATTTTTAAAATTATCAAGCAGCTCTGCAGATACCTGATATTTTGGACATGGGGATACAATCCATGCTACCACCATATCTTTATTTTCAATTTCTTCTATAACTGATATATTTTCTATTGTATTAAAAACTAATTCATAGTCATCAGGAATATTTGATTTTAGTTTTACAAACTCCATTGGAGCACTTACTATTATTTTCTTTTTCATATATTTATTTAAAGATTTTTATTGAATTAATATTGGCGATACTTTGCATATGCTGTCTAGAATAAGGGTTTGTTTTGTCTTCAACGCAAATTATAGGCTTGATTAGCTTATCTTTATAGTAATTTGTGGCTATTAATAGCGATGTAGATGGAGGTCCAATTACTGAAAAGGAGCTAAATTCTTCAAAATAAAATTCAATTGAATTATTATTTGGAAGAAGCTCCGATTTAAAAAAATTTTTTGAAAAGAAATCTACAACATATTCTTGTGTTATCTTTCCTTCTCTTGGATGGGTTTTGATAAATACTTTGTTTTCCTTATCTACGGCTTTTATTAATTTACCAAGAAATATTTTTAGCTCATTGAACCCTTTTCCACGAACACTTATTAGAGGTGGGATAAGAATAATCTGACCTTTAAACCCCCTGAAATCTGTTTTGTTTTTTTTTGTACAGAGGGCACTTTCATAAAAATCATAACTTAGATCTACCTTGTTCAGTTTTTCATGTGATGAATAGTTGAGTGGGAAAATTGTATATGCTTTTAAAATTTTTTTATTATTACCAAGAGAGTATCTGCTCATTGGTATCTCAAACCCTCTTAAAAAATAGTTAATAACAAATTTAATAAGCCTATTTAAAAATGATGGCATTGATAATTTAATTGTGTTTGCCATTCCATCATCAATTAGTGCAACTTTAGACCACGGTATCTTAAAATATGATTTTATAATTAGAAATAGATAATGCGTATCATAGAATGTTACTAATTCTTCAGGTTTCTGAAATTTTGACAAAAATTCTATGCATCCATGAGATTTGTATTTAGCAATAAAAAAACCTTTGCCGATGTGTTCATTTGGTAAATAATTTTTTACATTTTCTAATTTTTTAGAGACATTTGAGTCATTTGATGGTTTTGTATAAATAAAAATAAATTTGGTTTCGGGCTTCATTTCAGCCAAACAAATTGCTTGATTTAAATGATGCCTTGTTTCAATTAAGACCCAAATCATTTATTTATAAATTTCTTGTATTATCATGTCAATTGGCGCATCAATACCACATTCTTTTACTATCTTAACGGTTCTATCAAGGTCCCCTTGAGTATTGACAGCTAAATTTAACTTATGCGAATCTATGAAATTTCTTGATTTATGTTCAACTAAACTTCTGTTGTATTTTGATTTTTTGGAATACAAAAAAGAAGATGAATGCTCTCTTTCATCAGTATTTTTAATATATGCTGAGGCTTCATGAATTATCGATGATTTAATACATTGAACTCTTACTCCAATTGGAAAGCATTTTTCTTCTATTGCGAAATCATATTCTGTTGTTGAGGTTGCTACATAATCATATTTATTAGATAGGAATAATTTAATACATTCATCGATATGCTCAGGATCTACAAAAGGATTATCGCCTAGTATTTCAACAAAATTTTCTAATTCAAAATGCTTTGCGCAATTTGAAATCCTTCCCAATACATCTGATAAATCACCTCTAAATATGCTAACGTTATTTTTAATTGCCCAATCCTCCAATGGATCATCAGAAGATTGATTTGATGTTGCTAGTATTATTCTTCCAGCTAAATTGGATAGTCTTATTCTATGGACAATGACATCTAATAATGAATATCCATCATGAATTTCTTTTAATGCCTTGCCGGGTAATCTTGAGCTATTCATTCTTGAGGCGATGATAATATCCATATTTCTCCTATAAAGTTTTAGAATGTTGGCAGTATATGTCTTCTAATTTTTTACAATAATTTGCTGTTTCCATCTCCAAGACATCTCTAAGAATTGTATCAACCTCAATTTTTCCAAGCTGATATAAGCGCTTCATAAATATGTGGTTTGCAACTGGATCATGGTATGCTTTATTTATATTCAATTTTCTATAATTTATATCATTATTACCCATTGTTTTGGGAGTATATCCTTTGGCTCTTAATAATGTTAAAAACATATCTGAATGATATATTTTGCATAATTTAGGCTTATAGATTAATAGATCTAAAAGAATATTTTGTATCCCATTGTAAGAAGCATGAAAAGACTTATCTCTCCATTTCTCAGATGACATTGCTCTCACTTTAATCCTGTTGTTAATGCTTTCTGCTCTTTGAGAATGATCAAGGTCCTTAAAACATGCCCATTTTAAATCATTTGGAAGAAGGCCTCCTTCATTAATAAAAAATGAATCCCCATGTTCTTTCATAAAATATGTTATGTCAGTTCTTAATCCTTTATGTTTATGATCACAAGATTTTCCTTGTGTTGAATAGTTGAGTCTTATTACTCTATCATGAAGATCTATCTCATCTGCATCAAGATTAGATGATTCGCTTGGGCAGACTATTGCTATAGTTTTATCTTTTACTTCACTTGCATATAGTTCAGAATATTCGATCTGTTTTAGATCAATATCATGAGTTCCTTCATACCAAAAAGACCCATAAATAATCCAAAAATTTTTTTCTTTTTCTGATATCTTTAATTGATTTATGATTTTACAAAAATCGTTAAAGCATTGAATATGATTGAGTTCCAAATTTCCAGAAATAAAATATTTTACTTGGTTTTTTTTTAAGTTTTTGGGGTTTAAGGAAATCATTTTTTTTAATGCTTTATCTCTAAAAACAAGACCAGTTGAATAGAGTCCTATTCTTCTATAAAGGTCATATATAGATAACCATGAATAAAAACTTAATTCATTAGAATCTATATCAGAAAATAATTTGTAAGTTTCTTGGATTGCTTCAGAGTTTCCAGAAATGCAGTTAATTATATTGTTTTTACAATTTTCATCTAAATGGGTAATATTTATTCCATAAGAATGTAATATCGATATTTTTTTGCTGGTATTGTTAGTATTTAATATGTCATTATAGATTTCATCTGACATATTGTTGTGAGGGATATTTTTATAGACTGATATGTTTCTTCTGATGATCTTTTTTAATTTTAATGGAAGAATTTTTGAAATAGCTCCTCTAATCATTTTGTTTGGAGCTCCTTGCCCAATGAATCATCTTCGTTAACCCTGAATCAAAATCAGTTTTTGGCTTCCAGTTAAGAATTTTATTTGCTTTTTCGTTGCTGCCAGTAATTCCAAACTGATCACCAGGAGTCCCATCTAGCTCAATTATATTTAGATCATTGTTAACTTCTCTTTTAAGAATATCTAAGATATCAGTAATCTTAGTCTTTAGATTTGTTGAGATGTTAATAATTTCATGTTCTTTTATTTCTTTAATAGCCTTACTGGAAGCAATTAATGCTGATATTACATCATCTATATACACCTGATCCCGATACCTATTCAATGATCCTTTGATTTCAATTTTGTTTGATCTTAGAGATTGAGCTAAAAAAATACTAACCATTCCTTGTTTTACATTTTCAAGGTTTTGACCCGGTCCATAAATATTAAAAAACCTAAGAGATATTGCTTTTATGGAATATATTTTAGAGTAAATTGATATGTAATCTTCAGATGCTTTTTTTCCAACCGCATAAAATGAGAGTGGGTTTGTATGCGCATCCTCAGCCACTGATAATTCACTGCCTGGGTTTTGAGCTCCATATACTGACATGCTGCTTGCAAATATCAGTGGGACATTATTTCGTTTACAATAATTTAAAATTTTTAATGTTGATAATGTATTTGTTTTAAGATCGTACTCTGGATTTTCAAAACTAATTTCACCTGAGCTTTGTGCAGCAATATGATAGATAATATTAAAATTATTATTTACATTGAGATAATCATCAAACTCGGTTGTACCTACATCTAATTTTGTAAAATTAGCGCCCTTAATAATATTTTTTTTATAGCCTGTTGATAGATTATCAACTATAAAAACTTTAAAGCCATCTTCATGTAATTTCTTACAAAGCGCACTTCCGACAAATCCAGCTCCTCCAGTTACTAAAACTTTTTTCATAATTTCATCAAACTTTTAACTATATCTAAATCACTTGGCGTATCGACAGCAATTCCATAAGGATCAACCTTAATCATATGCACTGGAATATCTAGTTCTAAAAATCTTAAAATCTCTAAATCTTCAAATTTTTCAATTTCTCCCTTTTGTGTTTGAGAAGAGAATAATTTTAAATGATCCTTACTAAACCCATAAATACAAACTTGTTTATATTTAGAATGTGAATCCATATTCTTATCAAAAGGCACTCCTCCGCGCGAAGTATAAATTAGTCTTCCATTTTTAGAAATTAACATTTTTGGAACATTTTGAGAGAGAATCTCATCCTCATGAATATCACAATAGCAATTAAGAATACTGGAAACATCTTTTTCCATTATTTTAAATATTTTTTGTATATATTTTGGTTCAATCATTGGCTCATCGCCTTGGACATTTACTACAAAATCATAATCTAGTTCTTTATTGGCCTCAGATAACCTGTCGGTTCCGGTCATGCAGTTCTTAGAAGTCATGATCACATTTCCACCAAAAGATTCTACCTCAGATCTAATTTCATGACTGTCAGTGGCTACATAAACTCTTTCTTTAGAAATTGCTTGAATACATTTATTATAAACATGCCAAATCATTGTTTTATTATTAATAATAGCTAGTGGTTTTCCAGGAAATCTTGAAGATTGGTATCTTGCAGGAATTATAACAGCCCCGTTATACATGAATACCTTTGAAATAGCTTAAATTTTTAAAATGTACAAAATTATTATTTTTACAAAATTTAATAAGTGAATCTTTGCTCGTAGCGAATTCAGTAAGCCCAACGAATCCTATATTATTTGAAATTGCAGCTTCAGCATCCTTAATTGAATCTCCATAAATAAGAATATCCTTATCTTTATTGCTCAAGGATATTTTTTTTACATTTTGATTTTTTGAAACAGGGCCTCCGAAGATATTTTCAACATTAAGCATGCTATATTTCATTGGAAGAATTAACCTTAATTCATCTTGATTGGATGCAGATACAACATAAAGATTTTCTTTTTGAGTAAGTGCTTCTATATATTTTTTAGTAGGCTCAATTATTTTTGATGACTTGTACAAGTTAAATACTTTATCTGTATAGATATCCATTGCTTTATAAAGCATTTGATCATCAATTTTTTTATCAAAAATTCCACTATTTTTCTGAAAATTTTGAAAATGTTTTAATCTAGTCATGCCAAAATTAGCTTTGAACTCTTCTGATACCCACTTTATAAATTCATCATGAAATCCTAATTCTAAGAAGGTTTCTTCAATTGCAGATATTTTTAAAAAATTTGAATTTAAAAGGACGCCGTCACAATCAAAAATATGTATTATATTTTTCATGTCAAATAGCGTATATGGATTTTTCGGGAATGGTAAAACTAGTTGGGTTCAAAGAGATTAATTCAATATTCTGTAAAGATAAAATTCTTAAAAACTCCTGCATCTCTTTCTGTCTTGGATCTTCTGAACTTTCATAGCCCCCGAATCCCACTAAACTAATTTTGTTTGCTCCAGCATTCATACAAAAAGCTATGGTATAAGCTATTGTTAGATTAAATGGAATTGTTGCAAAATTCTTACTGTACTCAAACATACCTTTTGAAACCAAAATGCCGTAATTATATTCAATATTTATTGGTATGCCTTCAAATAAATTTTTCGGTGCAATGTATTTGAATTTCCCGTCAATGTATTTGGATTCATCTTCTCTAAATTTTTTGTTATGGGATGCTGATACAAAATCATAATTTAACTTCAAATCTTTTGATGGTTGATTAATAGATATAAGAGTTGGATTTTTTTTTAAAATATAATCTTCTATAGCGCCTTTGAGACTTTTTGATAAGTTAGTTTGCGCAACCAACAATACTTCTCTGCCTTCCATAAAAGTAGGTATTTCATCTCCATAAATAGGGTTATTATTTTTTGGGCTGAGTTTGGATTTAACTTTATCTAATACATCTTTACTATATGAGTTGGGGTTTTTAACCTTTCCTAGATCATTTAAAATTTTTGGTATTATGCTTCTATTTACTGTTATATCTGTGGATAGTTCCTGAACGTAAGTTGGATGAAGTCCATATTTTGCTCCAATATAATAATACAATGAGGATCCCCATCCGCATTTTAGTTTCAATGGCTCAAAGTATGTTGAAACT
>Ga0181552_10000802_pt1 | contig 24243 bp, 16 predicted proteins | sample 011ome_18_FD_130583 | JGI IMG/M metagenome (GOLD analysis project Ga0181552, IMG submission 130583) | Coastal salt marsh microbial communities from the Groves Creek Marsh, Skidaway Island, Georgia - 011501BT metaG (megahit assembly) | ecosystem: Environmental > Aquatic > Marine > Intertidal...
GCGCGTCGACCGCGTCGTTCGCGACGTCCACGGGCGCGCGGGGTGCTGGTGGTGCTGGTGGCGATGCGGTGACGTTGACGCCGGCGTGCGCGGCGCGCCTGCGCGACGTCGCGCGCGAAGAGGGCGTCGATGGCGTGGCGTTGCGTCTCGCCGTCGAGGGCGGCGGATGCAGTGGGTTCAAGTACACGTTTACGCTTGAGACGGGGAAGGAGAAGGGGCGCGGGGATGATTTGGTGTTTACGTCGGCGGATGGAGGCGCGACGTTGGTCGTGGATGAGATATCGTACGGGTTCGTGAAGGGTTCTACGATTGATTACGTGGAGGAGATGATTAAGAGTTCGTTTGAGGTGGTGAAGAATCCGCAGGCGGATGCGAGCTGTGGATGTGGGGCGTCGTTTAACGCGAAGGATGCGTTGTTCTCGTAACCGAGCGCGCGAACCGGCGTAGGCGGAGCGTACCCGTGCGTGCATGCGTGCGTGGCGGCGTAGGTGTCGTCCTCGGCGCATGGATGTTATGATTGTTTTAATTCTTTTTTGTATTGCTATGCTAGAATGCTACTGTGTTTGTGATGCCTGACGTCCCGACGGTTCGCCGTCGGCGCGCGCGCGCTTCGTACTCGTCGCCTTGATCAATTCCATGAGCCGTGCAGCTGACCCGACGTGCGCGGGCGTGCCCCATTCCGGACGCGCAAGTTCACGTGTCATCACGCCCGCATCCGCGCGCGCGTTGAAGAGGGTGTGAATGACGAGCGAATATCGAACCTTTCGGCGCGTCGGCTTGAGCGAATGAAAGACGTCGGCATCCATAAACACCACGCGCCCAGGCTTAGGTACGATCACGACGCCCACGCCCGTGTCTTCATCCACGAATAACGTCTCACCTTCGTCGTCAACGGTCCACTGAGGGTTCAAGTATACGATGATCGTCACGAAACGAGGCTTGTTTGGGTCTCGATTCCCAGCGAAACGGCCTACGTCAGCCAACTCGCCAGAGAACTCAACCCCGCGCACGTCCACGTCGCGATGGTACGAAAATCGATCAGTATGCCGCACGGCATTTGCACACACGTGTGCGCGACGCGCTGACGCTTGACCATCGCGCGTAGCGTCTTTGTCGTCGTGTCCTCGCTTTGAAAACATGTCTGTTCGCGCGACGCTCACGTCGTACTCTTTAAACGTCTCGCGCACGCGCCGCATGACGTCCCCTATCGCCCCGACGCCGGCGTACGCTTCATTTGCGAGCTCATCGAGGACGTCGTCGACGAGACCATGCGTGCGCGACGTCTCGCCATCGTGGTCTTTAAAATTTTCAGTCCACGCCCGCTCGCTCGGGGTCGTCTCGTCGCCGCCGACGCGTGCGAACAGCGCTTCGCGCGTGGAAGCCGACACGAGATTATCCACCGCACACACGCACGCGTAGTCCACGCGCATCGCACCGCGCTCGTCCTCGACAAAGGCGCCAGAGACTCGGGCGTTTAACACGCAGCGCGGCGACGCCTCGGGCGCGGGCTCGCGCGAGCTCGCCGGCGCCGACGTCTCGCGAGCGCCGGGCATGATGTGCGCGAAACTCGCGCACGCAATGCGTGCGCGACACGCGTGTGTCGTCGAGCGAGGCGAATAGTGACGCGGCACACAAGGTGGTTTTCTTTCAACTGCTTTTTCTTTCAACGACATTTGGCTAACGCGCGTACGCGACGCTCTACTGCTTTTTCGCGCGCGCAGCATCGACGGCGGCGAAATACTTGTCCGCATCCGCAGCGGCGACTACGCGTGGGGTGTCGCTAGGGGGATCCGACCCCATCTCCGCACCGATCGTGGCGTCATCCACCATGGTGAAACACGGGACGTCTTTAAATTTCCCGTCGGCGTACTCGTGAATTTTCGCCACTCCATCCAAGAACGGTAAGCTCACCATCGCCGCGAATTCATGCACGCGCGCGCCGAGCTGATCGACCAAGTTGAACCCAGCGATGGCGGTACCACCAGTGGCGATTAAATCATCGATGAGCACCACGCGGTCGCCCGCGCGCACGCTCCCGAGCCTCATCACCGTCTCATCCGTGGAATATTCCGTGACGTATTTCCCACTAGACACCAACACCCCGGGAAGCTTTCCAGCCTTACGAATCATCACAAAAGGAATCTTCAGCGCTAACGCGATCGGTGGTCCGAATAAGAACCCGCGCGCGTCGAAACCGGCGATGTGCGTCGGCCCAGCCTCGCCTTGCGCTCGATACCTCGCCACAAACAAGTCAACCACGCGCTGAAACACCACCGGATCCTCCGTGATCCCGCTCACGTCATAAAACGACGGCACGTCATGCGGGGAATACTTCGGGCCGTACCACGGCAACGACGCCGCGATCGCGCGCACGTGTTCGTCGGTTTGGTCCAGGCAAAAGTGTTGCGGTCTGCAGCGGCGGCGACACGCATCGTCAGTCAACGCGCGTCACGCGCGCGCATCGATCGAGACACGCGATCGAGATAAAACACGCTCGCGTGCACGCGCGCATCTCGCGGCGCGTCGCGCGACGAACGCACCCGAGCGTGATCACGGCTGGCGACGCCATGACGCGCGCGCCAAAAAGTGTCGTCATTCGTCGCCATGTGCGCGGTTGCCGTGGCCGCCTCAGCCGCGCCGAGCGCGCGCCGAGCGACGGCGACGCATCGAGTGAGGTCTCACGCGCGCGTGCGCGCGACGGTGGACGTCGCGGAGGCGTATGCGAGCGCGAAGCGCTTCGAGTGCACCGCCGATGCGCTGCGCGCGCTCGACGATGCTCCGGGCGTATTTAGCGTCGCTGACGCCGATGACGTCGTGCGTTTCGTCGGATGCGGCAAACGCCTGCGCGAGGAAATGACGCGCGCTGTGGAACGCGATGACGCGACGGCGACGGCGGCGTACGCGCGCGTGGTGTATTTGCCGACAACCGCGCGCAAGGCGGTGCTGACGGCGGCGTGGAAGACGGTGATTTCATCTTTAGGGTATGTACCGGCGATGAATACGGCGATGGTGAAAACGCCGATGTTTGAATTTACATCGACGCAATTGGCGCAGCTGGCGAATGATGGGTACGTCGTCATCGACGACGGTTTGGGCGCGGACGCGAGCGCGATGGCTCAGGCGGCGCGAGAACTATTTGACCGAGGCGTCATGCGGAATCTTGGGCAAGAAGGCCGGGATGATGACGTGGCGGTTCTCGCTTCGGAACAAATGCCCAAGGGCGAGGCGTTCGCCGCGCTTGAGCGCTGCTCGAAAGTGTTGCTCGATATTCCCGACGCGTTGCGGCGGGCGTGCTCGACGTACGGCGTCGATGATGGTTCTTTTGTCGCAAAGTGCGCGCGCGCCACCGCGCCATCGCGTTTGATGATTGCGCGATATCCACCAAATGGCGGGCGATACGTCGCACATCTCGACAACGATCCGAACGACCCATCCCACGCCGAAGGCGTTCCGGGACTACGCGCGTGCGACCGCACCTTTACGTGCATCGCCTACTTAAATCCCACCTGGGACAGCTCGCACGAAGGACATTTCCGAGCTTACCTCGGCCCAACCATCGACGACAACTTCATCGACATCGCTCCCGTCCTCGGACGCATCGTCGTCTTCGACTCGATGCGAATCCTGCACGAAGTCCGCCCGAGCTACGCCGACCGACTCGCCATGACCGTCTGGACGTAACGCGCAGTCTCCTCTGGCTCACACCACGCCGCTCATCCCCCCTGTATACCACGCATAGAAACTATTGTCATATTCATCGTTGTCATAGCGCACGTCGGCATCACCGCGTCGCAGTCGACCGCGTCGACGCTCGAGCCGAACGCGCGCGACCGACATTGTGACGCCACCAATGTTAAAACTAACAACGAAGACGATTCACTAATCCAATTCACCCCAACGCGACTTCGCGCCGCACGGGCGTCGAACGCGCCGACCGACCGCCCGCCGCGCGCGCGAACGCACGACCGCACATCACGCATAGGCTCGCGATCGCCCGCCGCTACGATGGATGCCGCGCCGGCGACCGCGGCTGACGAACGAATGCCGATGCCGATCGACGATGCCATCGGCGCGACATCGCGCGACGTGTCCGCGCCGCCCGCGAGCATGCCTGCGGTGCGCACGCGACGGAGCTCGGCGAACGACATGTCTCTACGCACTAGGTCCACGATCGATGACTCGCGCGCGGCGCGGCGGGCGTCGACGTCGCACGTCGCGACTGAGGGGAATAAATTTCTTCCGTGGCTGCCGAGCGCTCCGACGTTGGAGGGAACGTTGGAGAAGAAGTCGGTCGAAGCGGGGTTTTGGGCGAGTTTGTTCGGGCAGACGACGACAAGGTGGCAGTTGAGGCATTTTTTGTTGTACGAGTCGCATTTGTTTTGGGGACGTGGGTTTAGTACGATGCACGGGTACGGGACGGTGCTGAGCGCGCGAGAGGCGCCAGAGGAAGGGTCGACGGCGTTCGTGGTGGAGATTATGGCGATACCGAAAAGGTCGATGCGACGGCATATGCAAGAGAATGTAGATTTTATGCAACTTATTTCGGGATTGTGTTGCAAGCCAGCGGGGTTTGCGACGAAGGTGTTACGCGCGGGGTCTGAGGCGGATAAGCATAGGTGGATCGAGGCGTTGCAGTTTGGTACGACATCTTCGCCACTCTCGGCACGCATGCCGCTTGAATTCTCGGAGGAGATTCCACCAAGCCCACGTGGGTCTATTGATGGCGCTGAGTCCGAGCGTAACTCTTTCGACAGCGCGCATGGCGGGCAGTCGAGAAGATATCCAGAGCCGCCGCCGCCGTTATCGCCTCGCTACAACAAACATGCCGACGACGTGTTTGAATCTGGTGACAGTGAAAGCGACTCATTTGACAGAATGGAACTTGCCGAGATAAAGCGTCAACAGCAGCGCGAAACGGGCGGAGGTCCGTTGGGGAACTCTTCAATGGGTCAGAAATCAGTCGAAAACTTGATGCGCCTCGACGAAGACGTTTCAAACCAAGTGCGAAAGGCGATGGAGCGTGTGCCTTCGGCGCTCAAAAAAACATCGAGATTGAGAGTGACACAAGATGGTCCAAGCAAGTCAGTGACATTTGGTGAAGTTTTGGTGACAGAAGAGATTGAAATCTTAAAGTCCCCGAGTAAACTCGGTCTCGCCGCGGCAGAGGAGTCCGCCAAAGAGCACCGGAAGCGCACCAAGCTTCTGAAAGCAGCAGGTTCGTTTACGATAGATGCGAAAGAGATTGTTGTTGGTAAGAAGATTGGTATCGGCTCGTTCGGCGCCGTGCATCGCGCTGAATGGAACGGCACGCAAGTCGCGTATAAATCCATGTTGGATGAGGACTTGAAGGAGAGCACCATACAAGACTTTTCAGAAGAGATTCGCATGATGCGCGCTTTGAGACACCCCAATATTGTGCTCTTCTTAGGTGCCGTAATAAACCCTCCTCGACTTGGCATCGTTTCAGAGCTGATGACGCGGGGTAACTTAGAACAGTTGCTGCACGGCGAAGGTCCTATGAGCGACTCGCTACGATCAAACGGGTTACTTCGTCGACAAATGGCTGCAGACTGCGTGCGCGGTATGGCGTATTTGCATTCCTTAGCGACGCCAGTTGTTCACCACGACCTCAAACCCGCAAATTTGCTTGTAGACACGAATTGGACGCTCAAGGTGAGTGACTTTGGCATGTCTCGCTTGAAAAGCTACACGTACACGTCGCAATGTCAAGCCCCCGGTGGCACGCCAGAGTGGATGGCTCCAGAAGCACTTCGAGGTGATACGTTGAACGAGCTTTCGGATGTTTATTCATTTGGTGTCGTCCTTTGGGAGCTCGTGACATTGAATTATCCGTGGCGTGAACTCTCGTCACCTGTTCAAATTGTCGCTCAGGTTGCATTTTTGCATCGCCGGTTAAAGGTCCCAGAATGGGTGGATAAGCCAATCGACGATCTTCTCCACGAGTGCTGGGCGCGTGAAGTGCAAGACAGACCATCGTTTGCGAATATTGTTGAGAGACTCGTGGGCGAATACCCATCAACGTGGTCGCACGGCGAAACCTCTGCTGAGGAAGCCGCCGCCATCTTAAGCGCCCTGTCCACACCGAAGGTAGAAACTATCGTCGATGACGCTCACGAAGAATTCGTCGATGCTTCTGATGAAATTGTTGTGGCCCGCATCGAAGAGTTCGCGCCTCAAGGATTGGCGCGCATTCGCGCGCCCACACCGTCATCGGAGCAAACGGCGCGATGGCGCGTCGCGGATTCGTCAGAAGACTCTACCGAAGAAACGACAGATGAAAATTCAGGTGAAAACTCAGGTGCGAACGAGTTCAACTCTCCCGCGCCAGACGTTGACGTCATGACGGCTGCTAAGCAGTTTCGTCCTATGCTTTCTCCGCTCAAGTCTGTCCGAAGTGGGTAAACGCAACGTCCCGGCGCTCGAAACCACGAAAGCGCATCGAATACGCGCGCATTCGCGCACTGTACAAAATCACCTCGCGACATTCGATGCGTTCTATCTCGTATTTATATAATCTATGTACTAGTACTTTAATACTTTCATTCACGCACGTTTTTGTTCTTGTCTCGCGCCGACGTGTTTCACATGCGTTTCATTCGCCCGAGTTCGCTTTCCCTACCACACACGCTCACACGCGCTTCGCCTCGCACCCGCGCACGATGATGGGCATGGATCCCTCCATGTTCACGCCAGAAATGATCGTACGTGCGCGTCCGAGGCGATCCCATCGCACCCGTGCGCGTATCGCGCGTACGTCGCGAAAAAGATGTTGATTTCACGAGATCGAGGACGCATTCGCTGACGAGAATTCTTTCGCACGCACAGGCGCAAGCGCAGCAGATGATGGCAAACATGACTCCGGAACAGATGGTACGCATCTTTATCTTTACATCATACGCGCATTTGCTGACGTACGTGTACAGGAACAAGTGCAACGCATGGCGGGACAGATGGGTGGCGGGATGATGCCGCCGGGCGCCGCGGAGCAAATGAAAAACATGAGCGCCGAGGACATGAAACGCGCGGCAGAAGAGATGAAGAATTTATCTCCCGAACAACTCAAAGCACAATACGAGCAGGCGCAATCGCACGCCAAGGCGACGGCGAATTACAAGTACAGCGCGAGTGAGCAATTGAAAAAGGATGGCAACGCGTTGGTGGGCGCGCAAAAGTACACGGATGCGATTGAAAAGTACATGCGCGTAAAGAATAATTTGGCCGAGGATGATTCGAGAGATGCGAAGACATTGCGCGTATCGTGTATGTTGAATATGGCGTTATGCTTTAACAAGACGAAGAGACACAATAGTGCGATTAGTGAATGCTCGGAGGTGTTGACGCTCGAGCCGAGAAGTTTAAAGGCGTACTTTAGACGCGGACAGGCGTACGTCGCCAAGGGTGAGCTGGAAAGTGGAGTGAAGGATTTGAAGCGCGCGGCAAAGTTAAGTCCGAGTGATGAAATCGTCGCTGGCGAACTCAAGGCGGCGATTGAGGACATGGAATCTAAGGGTTTGCCGGTTCCAGAGTGTCCAGAATACGACCACGCCAAAGCGCCCGCCGTGGCGAGTAGTAGCGGCGGCTTCCCTGGCATGCCCGGCATGCCTGGTATGACGCCCGACATTCAGGCCAAGATGGCTGAAATGATGAGTGATCCGAACGCCATGGAGCAAATGTCCAATATGATGTCCAACTTGAGCGAAGACCAAGTCGCAGAAATGGCAAAGATGAATCCGATGATGGCGGGCATGGATCCCGAAATGATCAAACGCGCGTCTGGAATGATGAAGAATATGAACCCAAAGTCCATGGAAACCATGATGAAGATGGCTCAAAGCTTTACCGGCGATGGCACCTCTGAAGGCGACATGATGGCTAAGATGCAGAAGGAATTAGCCAACCCTGAGATGCGCGAGGCCATGGTTGAGATGGTGCAAGGCATGGATCCTGAGACGTTGAAGGAGATGACGAAGAGCATGGGCATGGACATGGACGACGCGCAAGCCGAGCAAGCGGTCAACGCGTTGAAGAACATTTCACCGAAGACGATGGATCGAATGCTCGGTGCGGCATCGATGTTAGGAGGCGTGTACAGCCGATTCAAGCGTCCGATCGATTTCGCATTGCGACACAAGCGCTTGACGTTGAGTTTGTTTGTGGTTTGGGTTGCCGTCGGCACTTCGTACGTCATTCGATGGTGGCGGCGTCGACGCGGTGTTGAGGAGGTTGCGATCGACGAAGCTCCGAATGACACGGCGACGTTCTAGATGCGCACGCGAGAGTGTGAATCAACAATTGTCATCCTATAAATTACATTCGTGTGTCTCTTTGATTTAACTCGTGTGAATAATGCAACCTCTCGCTGCGTCGTAAGAAAAGTGTGAGCTTCTAAAAGCTGCACTTCTGTAGAACGGAACGAGATCCGTGATGCCGTACTCTCTGGCTTTGTGTTCGAGGAGCGTACATCTCACCGCAGTCGTCTGTCCAACGCTGTCCATTTGACTCGACGGGCGCGCTCCCACGCTTTCCCAGTGCATGGTTTCGCGCAATAACCCACGGAGAATTTCCAAAAGCAAAGCGTCGTAGTCGCGATGGAAGTGCGTGTATCGCGCAAACTTCTTTTGCAGCGTCTTTTGCACGGATTGCTTTTGAGTACCAATGAACGATTGCAGCATGCAGCCTATGGCAGCATCGATATCCTCGACGCTCACCTGTTGGCTCAAGCGCATGCACGCGCGCGCCTCGCTCATACGCACAATCGACTCGATGTGACGAACAGCCACGGGCATACCCTCTCGCGTCACGGACTCCTTCCGGAGTTCAGCGTACACGCGTTGGATTTTTGGCAAGTCGGCCACGTTGAGCTTTGGGCGGATCTCCCGCTTTGAGAACGAAATGTATTTGCGCAGCAATTCCTGCGGAATCGGCTCAACGTCATCCTCCATGGCCTCTTGTGCCATAGCAACCGTAGCGTCATCGGTTCTGTCTTCTTCGGAAAACGTCGGATGACTGCTGACATGAGACTGTACCACAAACTTTGCCAAGCGCTCGTCCAAAACGGGATCGATGACGTCACGGACGACGCACAAAATGTCAAAACGCGAAAGAATTGGATCTGTCAGCTCGACGTTATCACTAAACGTTTTCGAAGAATCGTATCGACCACCGATAGGGTTCGCCGCTGCAATGACTGAACATCTCGCTTGTAACGACGTGACGATACCAGCCTTTGAGATGGAGATGCTTTGTTGTTCCATCGCTTCGTGAATCGATACTCTGTCTTGCTCGTTCATCTTGTCAAACTCATCAATCAAGCACACCCCGCGATCGGCGAGCACCAACGCTCCACCTTCTAAAACATACTCCCCTGTTACGGGATCTTTGTGCACCGCGGCTGTTAAACCAACTGCGGATGCTCCTTTACCCGTGGTATATACAGCGCGACCCGCAGTATTTTGAGTGTACTTTAAAAATTGTGACTTGGCAACGCCCGGATCACCAAGAAGGAGCATGTTGATATCCCCACGTAAGCGTGTCTTGCCCTTGACGAATTTCTCTTGACCGCCGAAGAGCGCGAGCGCTATGCCGAGTTTGATGTCCTCGTGCCCATGAATCGACGGCGCTATAGACTTGATGATTCTCTTCACGATTTTTGGGTCGCGGCTGAGCTTTCTAATATCATCTCTATCTTCATCCGTGAGGTTGTCCGACGAGTACAAATCAGTCGTGCGCTTAATATAGTTGGCCTCAATGTACGTCGTGAATACTGGAAACCCTTGCGAGCGCGTGTTCAAAGATGCCTCAAAGTTGTTTGTGTAAGTTCCCGTGACTTCGATTTCATCGCCGGGCTTGGCCATGTCAATCAAGTCATTCAACACGATAATTTCTTTGCTACGTGGAATGCGCCCAGCGGGGACGCTACCGGGCGATTCTTGAAGCGTCAACTTTTGGTAGTTACGATACACCGTCTTTGCAGAGTTGATTTGCCACCTACCCTTTTGTTGACACTCGGGACACGCGTTTGGCCGTTCCTCATGAGAACTTTGATTCTGATAAATCGGGCCAATATTAAAAGAGCACACCATGCACGTGTACGTGACATTCTTTAACTGCGGAAACACGCCGGTCCGGCGGGTGACTACGCCTTTCACTCTGATTAAAGCGTTCAAGTGCGCTTGACGGATGTCGCGTATTTGGTCCTCGACTGGCAAGTCCGTAATGCGAACAAACACATCCTGGTGAATATCACCATAAGAAGGGTACAGCTTCAGCACCTCTGTCAACGCTACTTCATCGAACAAGTCAAGCATGACCGCCGGCGAATCGGCGATCCACGTCGCGATCAAAGGCTCACTCCGCGACAAGTGAGAGTAAGAAACCTCCAAGCTCTGGCGGTTATTGTTACACATGTCGCGGATGCGCTTGTGATACAGCGGCCGGCCGGTGTCATCTTTGTGACGCCGCAAAAAACGACCAAGTCGCTTTTTAATCTCAGTCTTCGTGCGATCTTTCGTGATCCACTCGCTCAACGCGCAATCAAAGCTCTCGATGTTAATCTCAAATTCTTCGTCGTCCTCCTCCATTTCCCCATCCGCCGCGCGATCCGCCGCACGTCTACGACGCGCTTGGCGCAACCACTCATCTTCACCGTCTTCAAGCGCCCTCGGTCGAACGCGCCCTTGACGTCGACCGCCTCGATCTTCGTAATCATCCCGTTCGCGCATCTCCTCTTCGGCTTTCAAACGCGCCTCGAGCTCCGCCTCTGGGTCGTAGTCTTCTTCATCCTCCGCCAACCCCGCAGTTTCGTATTGATCCAAGTGCGGCATCACTTGATAATCCCTACGCATCATTTCACGCGACCGTCACGCGAGCACATCGTCAGTCATCACGCACCGCGTGAACGCGCGTCTCGAACGCGTTCAAACTCGACCCGCGACCAACCGCGCTTCTTCACCCATGCACCAACACACACAACGCTCGACGAATACCACGCACCGTTCCATATCATTCATTAAATCCTCCCCATCGCTCTCATCTTCGCTCCCGAGCGCGCTATCATCGTCCCCATCGCTCCCATCGCTCGCGAACTCATCGTGTTGATCCACGTGCGGTCGAAGCGCGCCCTCTAACGTATGCTCGCGCGCGACCGCGCCGCCATCCATCCCATCATCGTCGTAGAACGTATTCCGCGCGTCATCAAACTCATCATCCGCCGCGGACATCGCGCGTTCGCGCGTCGCACAGTGCGGAGCCGGCGCGATCGTTGGCACCTGTCGCTGCACCTTTTTAAAATTTCTCTCTCGAATTCACTGATGTCGGTGCTTTTCCGCGCCGCACCGCCGCAGTTGGCGACGCTCGGACGCGCGGCGACGCTCGGACGCGCACCTCGACGCACGCGCGCGCGCATCCGCGCATCACCTGTGCGCGAACGCGTCGGACGCGCGCGCACGCGGCGTGAGCTCGCGAGAGATCTGTCGGGGGTACAAAACAGTCACGCGAGCTTTGCGAGGTGTTTCCGCACGGTATGGAGAGCAAGCGCGTGGTGTTCGTGTCGCTGAAGCATACGGATAGTGAGGATGCGTCGTCATCGACGTCATCGCGCGCGGCGCGACGGAAACGCGCGTTAGGTGTGGATGAACGGGCGACGTGGGATGAGTTTACGTCGGCGGTGTGCGCGCGGTTGCAAATCGCCGGCGCTCGGGCGATTTATCACGCGAGCACGGGCGAGCGCGTGACTCGGGTATCAGATGTACAGGATATTGAGGATTTAATCGTAGAAGAAGATATGACGGCGAGGATGATACCGGATGGGTTGAGCACGCCCGGGGCGTCGCCGATGCGGACGCCGAGCGGACGAAACGCTCGAACGCCAGCGGCGGGGACGTCAAGACGTAGCGACGGTGATGACGACGATGACGTGGGTGATGGAAAATATAAATCTAAGCGAGGTCCGGCGTCGTTTATTTCATCGCTCGTACCGAATTTTGGTGGGGCGGTGACGGAAGGCATGACGCGCGCGCTGGATGGAGCGCTCGACGCCGCCGAACGCGGAGGAGACGACGCCGACGCTAAAACGAAACGCGGGAGTTATTTCGCCAGGCGCGCGACTAGAAAGGGCAAGAAGAAGCGGCTGAGTAGGCGCGGGATGTTTTTCTTGCTCGTAATCTTCGTAGCTTTGGTTTGGTTTTTCTTTTTCAGGACGCCAGACGTTTCGTTTTAAGACAAAACACTCGCGCGCTGCGTTCAGACTTCATTCACCAACGCGCTCGTAGTGGTGGCGCGATGTCGATAGTTCAGCCGATCGCGCGCGACGCGTTGCACATGTCTCGCGCTATCGCGCTCCTCGCGTCAACGTCGACGTCACCGCACGCGTCTCGTCATCCGCGCGCCGCGCGAACGCCTCGCGCCGTCGCCAAGCCCACAGCAGACGCAACGTTTGACGACGACCCAGCGGCGTGGGAGCGCTTCTACCTCACCCACAGCCGCGACGGTAAAAAGGGCCACGACGTTTCTGCGTTCAAGGACCGTCATTACTTGCGCCGCGAGTTTTCCGAGCTCGTAGACGACGATGCTAGACGCGACCCGGCAGCGTTTCGAGCGGCGTTGGACCCAGCCACCTTACCTGACGTCGACGACGCGCTCGCGATCGACGTCGTCGAGTTCGGATGCGGCGTAGGAAACTCTGCGTATCCGATGATGCGCGCAAACTTGAACATGCGCGTGATTGCGGTGGATTGTTCGCCGACGGCTATCGAAGCCGTAAAGCGCAACCCAGAGTACGACGAGAGACGCGTGCGCGCGGAAGTCGTCGATGCATCCAAGCCAGGCTCGCTCGAGGGCGTGTGCGGCGATGCGAGCGTCGACGGCGTCACGGCGGTATTTTTTCTCTCGGCGTTGTCGAAGACGGGATTGCGAAACGCGGCAAAGGAGATTCGGCGGATATTAAAGCCGACGGGCGCGTTGTTATTTAGAGACTACGCTCGAGGAGACGTAAAGCACGAAGGAGATGTGAAAAACGCCAAAGGCGACGCCGTACGATTCGAGCCTGGTGAAAAGATAGACGAGCAAGCGTATAGACGCGCGGATGGGACGCTGGCGGTGTTTTTCGATTCGAAAGAGCTCGAGAAAGAATTCGCGAGCGTCGGGTTGCTCGGGGCGTGCGAAGTCGTGACGCACACTGTGACGAATCGAAAATTGGGCGTCACCATGGAGAGGCGGTTCGTGCAAGGACGTTTCGTGCCAGGCGATGCGCGTGTGGTGTAACATAGATAGTGAATAGTCTTAGGAGTAGTCGCGCCATTTGTCAATTGATACAGCATATGATTGTTAAATTCCAGGCGATGTTATCACGTCGCTACGTCGAAGCGGCAACTGGAGTCGGCGCGCCTTGAGTGCCAGACTCGGCCTCTATCTTGCGAGGATTTCTAATTCTGCGGCTTTCAAGGTAATATTGGTGCGGAGTGTGCACGCCAGCGTCGATTTCTTTGTCTCCGTGCAACGCCGCAAACGTCATTCCGCACGCGATTTGATAGTGCATATTCTTCGCCTTGGTCACAATCGCACTCGCCTTGACTTGACTGATGTTCATCCCGCGCAACATGTCGTTCAATCGCTCTACGCCTTCTGCGTTATCTTTGTTAGCGGTGAGGGTCTTGAACGGACAACCGTGGTCATCCTTCACGCCCGGTTCACTCGCGATGCACTGTCCGCACGAATGCGGCGTGTAATTGACGCGCTTGCCCTCCTTACCGTACGAGTGTCTGATACCGTACGCGTAGTCCTTCTCGAACTTTTCCGCCGAACAGTCGGGAGATTTTGTAAACTCCGTCTTCCAAAGCACCATAGCGTCGCCTAATTGCATGCCGATGCCCTTCAAGTACAACTGAAGCGCGCGACGACCGGCGTGCGTCAAGTGGTGCTTCGTTTTGAACGCCTTGTAGAGCTGGCGCATGCACAACGGGAAAGATTCCGTCGTAGCTTCCATGGCGGGTATCGTCAGCACATCGTTCTCGTCGAACGCGTACGCCTTGCATTCGTAACGTTTGTGCAAAGATTCGAGCAAAGGCGTCAATCGATTCGCCTCGGCGTTCTCAAACTTTTTAAACATCTGAATCGCATTCGCCACGCCTTCGCTCATCACCGTACGGAAATGGTTCAACACGAGCGCGTCCATAGACTCGCGCCGCACCCATGCAACGCCATCAAGCATGAACGTGCGTCGAGCCTTGACGAGCGCCGTGACTTCTTCAAAATCAACCTTGTACCACCCCTTCGCATCCTTCGCGGCTTCGGTGCAAATGCGCGACCATTCGGCGCCATAAATCAAATTCTCACTCGATCCATTAAACTTCTCACTCATACACTTTTTAAACGCAAAATCGCTCTCCAAAATATCCTTAAGTTCAGCCGCGTGCGCCGCGCACTCCTTGGACGACACCGTCGAATACGTCTTAAAGTCGTTATCCTTCATAAACTCAATCTTTGCCTCCGTATCGAGTTGCTTAAACCTATACTTGAACAACTCCAACTCATTCTGAACAAACCATTTCCGTTGATCGGCATTCCTACAGCTCGCCAATCGCAATAAAAAATGCGACGTCGCGTCTCGCGTCGTCCCGCTCGCGTTAAACGTCAGCCCATCCGCCCGTCGCAACTGACACTCCTCCTCTTCTTTCCGTATCACCGCCTGTAACTCCTCATCGCGCTTCCCCGCACTGATCCCATCGTCTATCGCACGAAGCAATCGTAATCTATCGATCGCGCACTGCTCCAAGTACTCGATCGTCTGCTCCTCCATCGGCCAGTCCTGGTACATGTCCAACCGCTGCGCGTTGCCTTTAGATCGCCCATTCTTGCCCTTCGCAAGCGCCTGACGTCGCTTATCCCCAACTGTTTGCAGCACGCCGAACGAAGACATATTAAATGCGCGTCTCTGTCGCCTCCCCGCGCGTCGCTCGCGGTCGCGACGTCGTCGGCGCGGCGATGTGCGGCGCGCGACAGCCACGGGATTTGAAAATTTTCAAAATCGAGTCCCCCACGATTGACCAATCATTGACTCGTCAACCTGGTCGTGATTGGTCAACCGGGGGGACTCTGTTTTGGCGAAGGAAATCGCTCGAACGTTCGCGACGTCACTGTCGCGCGGCGCGAGCGACGATTGGACGGTCGGCGATCGCGCACGTGCGCGTGAACGTGCGCGTGAACCCCCCGCGTTTGCGTGCGCGCGTGATTTCGTGCGGTGTCGCGCGGCGCACGAAGCAAGAGGAGTGGACAGTACAGTCAAAGACATTCATTCATTCGAGGCGTCATGGCGTCGGCGATGGTTGACGAGATTCGCGCGGACGCGCTGGATGGGAAGAATGGCGAGTACGATCTCGCTGGGTTCACGCGGGAGTGGACGGAGGCGCTCGTGCGCGGGGCGTTTGCGGAGGCGATGCCGGCGAAACGTGGGTTTTACGCGCACGCAAAGTTTGTCGTCGGCGGCGGGAAGAAGACGCGCGCCAAGTACGACGATGAGTTGTTAAAGTATTTAACGTCTGCGTTGCGCGATGTTGGGTTTGAGGATGATCGAGGTGCGAGTGCGTGTGATGCGTGTCAGGGGACGTATAAGTATCAACACGATACGGATAAGGATTTGAAGTACGTGCACGCGTTTCCGCGCGTGTCGCACGTCGAGGAGGGCTCGGAGGAGGGCGAGGGCGGGACGATGACGACGAATGCGTCGCCCGAGTATCGCGCGTGTACGTGTGATTTAGAAGAGTTTGAACAGCTCGTGCAAATGTACACGCCGAGTTTTTCGCAAAAGCGGGCGTTGTTGCGACGGATGAAGATTATGGAGCATGCGTTGCGCGCGCTCGAAGAAAAAGTCATCGCCATGGAGACGTTGGACGCGCGAGAGCAGGCGATGTACGATTCCATGATTGAAGTCGCGTCAAAGATTGAGTTCCTGCAATCCGCGTTGGATGAAATGATCAAAAAGGGTCGTCTCACCAAGGGTGAGCAGGATGAAATCGTCGAGGACTTGTCGCTCAAGCTCCAGGACATCGACTTGATGGTCAACGAGGCGAACGAAGAGGGCAAGACGAAAAAGATTGAAGCGTTGCTCGCAAAGAAGGATCTTGCGCAAAAGAAGATTGATTCAGTGACAGGTAAACCGCCAATTGTGTACACCGTGCCGCACGAGCGTGAACTCGCGGATTTGAAGAAGGAGCTCAACTCGTTGAAAAAGTTGCAGAGTCAAGCCAAGGGCAAGTTGATGTCGGGCGCTGACGCGGCCAAGTGCGCAAAGATTCCCGCACTCGAAGAACGCATCGCGAATTTAGAAGGTTCGGATGATAAGGGCTGGTACGAGGATGAATGTCGCGATTTGTTGTTCCCTCCCAAGGCTGCGCCCGTAGCCAAAGCGAAGACGGTGAGCGCGTCAGGCGGGAGCAAGAATGCGGGGTGGTTGACCAAGGCAAAGACAGGTGGTGCCCGACCGAGCGTGGGGAAATCGGGTGCGGGGGCGGCTGGCAACCCATTCGCCATGCTCGGGGACGAGTAGTTAGTGTAGCAGAACAGCGTGTGATTATTACATTGCACATCGTCCAAACGAACAGACGTGCGCTTTTATTTTACTTGATATTATTTCCGCGGCGGCGGTCGAAACGGTAACGGTTCGACGCCCCACACTTTCGTAGCGTACTCCTTAATGGTTCGATCTGAAGAAAATGTCCACATTGAACACGCGGAATCGATACATTTCGCCGTCCACGCCTCTTCGTCGCGATACGCGGCATCAGCAGCGTCAATTGCGGCGAGATACGACGGAAAATCTTGCGCGTTCAAGTACACATCCTTCTTCGGATCGATGGCGTCGACGAGCATGGTAAACGCGCCGTCGTCGGGTTTTCCAAATATACCTGCTCGAATCATACCCATTGCGCGCTGCAAGCGTGGATCGACGTTCGGAGGCGTGTGCGCCATAGACCGACGAATCGCCACAACTTGGTCAGCTGAAGCGCCGAATGAGAACATGTTGTGCTCACCGATGGCTTTAGCAATTTCGATGTTGGCGCCATCTTTAGTGCCTACGATTAAGCCGCCATTCATGACAAACTTCATGTTTCCGGTACCGCTCGCCTCCATACCCGCGGTGGAGATGTGTTGCGATACGTCGCTAGCCGGAATCAGCAATTCGGCTATGGATACGTTGTAGTTTGGCACGAAGATGACTTGCAGTAGGTTCTTGCACGCGGCGTCTGAGTTCACGACTTCGGCAACGGCACACGTGAGTCGAATGATATTCTTCGCCACGACGTAGCCGGGTGCGGCTTTCCCAGCAAGAATGTGCAATCGCGGCACCATGTTCTTGCGTTGCTCTGGTGTCGCCGTCGTGATTTCCGCATAACGGTGAATAATCCCAAGGACATTAAGGAGTTGACGCTTGTACTCGTGAATACGCTTAATTTGCATGTCGAAGAGTGCATCGACGTTGACGGCGATGTTCATCGTTCGGAGTAACCATTCAGCAAGGGCGCGTTTGTTGCACGCCTTGGCCGCGCGCCATCGCTGACGGAACTGCGCGTCTTGGGACATGGACTTGATGGGTTCGAGACGTTTGAGGTCGTTCACCCAGCCTGGGCCTACCATTCCGGTGTAAATGCTTGACAACGCGGGATTCGCTTGCAATAACCAGCGACGCGGCGTGACGCCGTTGGTGACGTTGATGAACTTCTCTGGCCACATCAACAGGAAATCTGGGAACAGCTGCGACTTGAGGAGTTTGGTGTGGATCATGGCCACGCCATTGACGGTGTGCGAACCAATGACGGCTAAATTCGCCATGCGCACCATTTTCGGCGATGACTCTTCGATGATACTCATCGAGGCAAGACGTGCATTGTCGTGCGGCCACATTTCACGCACTTGCGCCAAAAAACGATGGTTGATTTCGAAAATGATTTGCATGTGTCTCGGCAGGAGCTCGGCAATCATGGGGACGGACCACTTCTCTAATGCCTCAGGTAATATCGTATGGTTCGTGTATGCGAAGACTTTTTGCGTGATTTCCCACGCAGCGTCCCAAGATAACCATTCGCCGTCGATGAGCAACCGCATGAGTTCAGGAATCGCAATAGCTGGATGCGTATCGTTCAACTGTATCGCTACTTTATCCGGCATGTCTTTCATTCGCGTTCCATTGCGACCGATGCTCTTTTTGAATCTTCGCAAGATGTCTTGCAATGTCGCGCTCACGAAGAAGAACTGCTGCTTCAAACGCAAACGCTTACCTTCCTCCGTGTCGTCATTCGGATACAACACAGATGTGATGCTCTCGCAGCGTTCCTTGGCTTCGACGGCGCCATAATAGTTGCCCGCATTAAAAGACGCCAGATCGAACTCGTGCGACGGCTTACTCGCCCATAAACGCATATTGTTTGTGTTGTACGTGCCGTAGCCTGGGATTGGTGTGTCGTACGCTTGCGCCATGACCACTTCGCCGCCTTCCCAAGCAAAGTGCGTATTACCATTGGGGTCTTGGAATTCACGCACGGTGCCGAACAGGCGCACGGGGTACTGCACATCTAATCGTTCTACTTCCCACGGATTGCCGTCCGTCAGCCAATAGTCGGGGAACTCCACTTGCTTGCCGTCGATGATCGACTGCTCAAACATACCGTACTTGTAGCGAATGCCGTATCCCCAAGCCGGATAGTTTTGAGTCGCGAGCGTGTCTAAGAAACATGATGCTAGACGCCCTAAACCTCCGTTACCGAGTGCGGGTTCTTTCTCTTGCGACATAATGTCCTCTAAATCGTACCCGACTTGCCGCAACGCTTCGGCGTACGCCCCCCGTAAGCCTAAATTTGACACCGCATTCCCTAACGATCGGCCGATTAAAAACTCGAGTGATACATAGTACACCTTTTTCGCGCCCATTTTCGCCGAGAACTGTTGCGTGTCCGTCCAACGCTCGATTAAACGATCGCGCACTGAGTGCGCCGTGGCTTGATAAAAACAACTCTCATCGAATTTGTACCTCCGTCTCGCCAACGTGTACTCCACGTGCCGCACCAAAGACCGCTGTAAACTACCGACATCATTCGGTAGATACGTACTCGACAGCTTCCACAATAGCTCCTTATGCGCCAAATGCCCACTACCCATCTCAGCGTCGTCCACGTACTCGCGTTGTCGCTCCAATACGGCGCCTCCAAAAAACTTGTCCTCCCCGCGCTCGCCTCGCGGACTCTCAGCCCGTTCACTATCGACGCTAAACGAATCAATCGCCCCGAGCGAATCCTTACGAATATGTCGTATAAACCTCCCAGCGCTCGGTGGGCGGCTGTGGTCGATCGGAGGCTTGCTCGCCAAAGCGTATTCGCTGTACGCGACGCCGCTTCGGCTCAACGGCGACGTCTCGTACGCGTCGACCGCGCCCTCGTCCTCTCGCGCCCGCATGCTCGCATCGAGCCACGCTTCGACGACACCTCCTGGTGATGCATGTACAGACGTGTGCGCGACGCCCGCTGTGGTCGACGACGCGTGCAGCGCGGCGTCACGCCGCGAATGCGTTTCGCTCGCGCGAGGTTGCCGCGACGCCAAGTGCAAACCACGCAACAACCCACCTGATTCCTCGACTTCTGGCGCGTGATACCGTTCGCCAGCGTTCACAAACAATGCTCGTCGCGCGTTAGGAGCATTCGCGTCATCCGTACGCGACGGCGACGACGGCACGTTGGCATCGAAACGGGCGCTCCAGACGGATGCTGGATTGGAGTTCTCCTCACCCCTCGATACTGCGCCGTCGGCGTTCGTCAGCAACCCGGCGCGCGTTTTCGACCACGGCGATCGTGCGCTGTCGTCGTCATCGCGCGCGTTCGCGCCCGAGTCCATGCCTGAGCGATGCCGCGCGCGCGAAAGAATGACGATGGTTTCATCGATCACAACGCTGATGCGCGCCATTCGTTGGCGCGCCGTGCGATGCCGCTAGACGTCGAGTTCATCGCGGTCGTGTCCGCGATGAACGCGCCGATGTACTTCAAAGTGTTCGCGCGCGCGAATGGGATGAATATTGATAGCGACAGGTGCGTGCGCGGACATTGATTACGCGCGCGACGAGCGTGGCAACTGTAGCTCAATATTGAATATTGTCGCGTGTTTTCTTCGCGCGCGCAGGGCCATGGCGCGCGCTCACGCGGCTTTAGATGCCGTTGATGCGCGTATGCGTGATGCGGCGTTGCAATCGTCGTCGTCGAGCAGGGATGAGTCGTATTTGGGTGAAGTGTTTCGCGCGCACGACGGAGCGGCGTACGGGTACGCGACGGGGACGCGCGCGCGTTTCGTTCTTGGCGTGAGTGATGAAGGCTCGCGTGCGATGGATGAACGCGAAATGCGTCGAATTTTCGATGCGCTCGCTGAGGCGTACTCGGAGGCGGTGTGTGATGTGTTTAGCGAGCGTTGTGGGCGTCTCGAAGGCGAACGTTGGCGTCGGCGCGTAGACGCACTCTTGAGTTAAGTGTACAGAGCGAATGTGTGTATTAATAATAGCGTTACCTAGTTGCATAGATACCCTCACGTGTGTTCGCCTTATTCTTGCTTCTTGAGCAAAGGGAACGCGATGACATCTCGAATGGATGGCGAGTTTGTGAGTAACATGACGAGGCGGTCGACGCCGAGACCCATACCGGCGGTGGGTGGCATCCCGTATTCGAGCGCGGTGACGAAATCTTCATCCATGGCAACTTCGTAGGACTCGTCTTCGAGCTCTTTAAGCTCGTCTTTGCCGATGGCGGCTGCGGCTTCGCGTTGCGCTTCCAACGTTTTTGCGTGTGAGACGATTTGCTTTTCGAGACGTTGGCGCTGGTCGATGGGATCTGTCAACTCACTGAACGAGTTGGCCAACTCTCGACCGACGACAAACAATTCGAAACGTTCGGTCACGCCCGGTTTGCTGCGATGCGGTTTGGCTAACGGAGAAATCTCCACCGGATGGTCGAGCACGAATGTCGGCTGAATCAAACCACTTTCGCACGTCGCTTCAAACATTTCATTCAACACATACCCTACGCTTTGCGCCGCCTTCACGCCCTTGATACCCTCGCCCGCTTTCTTGGAGTGTGCTTTGAGTGCCGGAATGGCCGCAGCCTTGGCGCCTTCTAAATCATCCCCGAATGCCATGACATCGACGCCCGTCGCTTCCTTGACCAGGTCGTTCATCGGCGCTCGACGCCACGGGCGTTGACTCAAGTCAATAGTCAAATCACCGTACGGAATAGTCAACGTCCCGCATGCCTTCATCGCACACTGACAGATCATCTCCTCTGTGAGCTCTAACATGTCTGTCACATCAGCGTACGCCTGGTAAACTTCCACCGACGTAAACTCGGGATTGTGACGCGTACTCAAGCCTTCGTTGCGGAACACGCGCCCGAGTTCGTACACGCGTTCAAAACCACCCACGACGAGACGCTTCAAGTGTAACTCCGTTGCGATGCGAAGCGTGAGTTGCATGCCGAGCGCGTTGTGAAAGGTGTTAAATGGCTTGGCGTCTGCACCTCCCGCTTGGTCGTGCAACACGGGCGTTTCCATTTCCAAAAAGTCCTTGTCGTCCAGCATCCGACGAATAGTAGAGATGATGTTCGAGCGCGCCTTGAAAGTATTTCGCACATCCGGAGATACGATCAAATCCACATATCGCTGTCGGTAGCGCTTCTCGACGTCTGTCAACCCGTGCCATTTGTCCGGCAAAGGTAACAACGCCTTGGTTAACATTTGCACAGACGTCGGGACGATGGATAATTCTCCCTTTTCGCTTCTCTTAACGCTCCCCTTGACGCCGATAATGTCGCCCACATCAATTAAATCTGAAATCATGTTAAACGTTCCGGGTGAGGTTTCATCCAAGCGATTCTTGTCGCAGAACAACTGCACGCTCCCTCGTTCGTCGGTCACCGTCAAAAAAGCCAACTTCCCGAACGACCGTTTCGCCATCACGCGCCCGCAAATCGCCTCATGCGAGCCTTCGAGCTCGACGCCATTCTCCAAATCAACGTGTTCGCGTTGAAGCTCCTCTGTGTACTTGGTACGATCGAAGCGGTAGTCGAACCCGCGTTGCCCGAGCGCACCCAACGCGTCCAATTTCCCAATTCTCAACGCCTTCACTTCCTCAGGACTCGAGGTAATCGCCGGCGCCCCGCCCTTCTTTTGGTTTTGTCCTTTCCCCTTGCCTTGCTTTTTCTGTTTACCGTCATCGGACTCGCCTGCGGCGCGCGTGATGAACGTTTTACTCTCCCGTCTGTGGTGTCCCGCAATAAAGTGCGCGCGAGACGCGCAGCTCCCACGTGTCGTCGCGCGGAGGCGTCCGAGACACGCGCGCGCGTGTTGGGACGCGATCGTGAGTGTGTGACGCGCGTGTGCGACGGGAACGGCGGAGATCATATTTCGCGAGCGCGGCGGTATGGCGCTGTAAGCTTGAAAAAACCTGAGCTGATGGGGTTCGGCGGAGCGCGTGACGGCTTGAATTTAAACGGACGAGCCAAATTCTAAAACTAAGTGCTAGACTAATCTACGCGACGAACAGAGCCTTTATGTTTAATGTACGTGGCGTGCGCCCAGACGATGCGATCGGAGACCATGACGCGGAGCGCCGCGAGCGGCGCGAGCGCGTACGCCAATACGAAAGCCACTGACATTTTAAGCCATGATATTCGCGCAATGGCGCGCGAGGCCACGCCGGCGTCGCCGTCGGCGTCACATACACGACCGAGAGTGACGTACATCGCGCGTGCGGCGGTCATGGCAAGGATGAAGCACAAGAAGACGACCACAGACGAGACATCGACGGCGTCTTCGGATGCGACGGCTCCGTACGCGACGTGACGCGCGGCGTAAACCACGAGCTCGTGCACTGCCGACATGAATCCGACGGTGAACGCGATTGACAAAAGCACGAGCGCGGCGAGCATAAAGTGATTCACCATGCGATTGTGCGCGTCTGCGTACGTATCCATGACGAAGACTTGACGATGGATGTAATTCCACCACGCGCCGAACGTTTCGGCGTCGGGCATGTAGCTCGGAAACACCGCATTCGAGGGACATAACACGCGCATGCCTTCACGATCTGCTATGGATGCTAAAATCAAATCGTCGCTGTACCCACCTTTGGCGTAGGCGCTCACGCATCCGTAGGCGTCGCGACGTAAATCGTCGGCGCGCAACATCGCGCAACCGCCCCATACATTCTTCGTCCAACGCCCTTGACTAAACGCAATAATCAGCACCAAGTGGTACGTAGCATACATATATGTCGCAATGTTTGCCGTCGCTAACATCATCTTCGCGTCTCTGCCGTACGGGACGTCGAATGGATACCCGGTGGCGAGAAACGAGTCGTCGTCTTCAGCCAACGCGCGCGCTAAACATTCAATCGTCCCCGGTCGCGTCTCCACGTCGTCATCCAAAAACAACACATACTCGCTCCCGTCATGCATCGCCCGAACACCCGCGAGCATGTTATGAATCTTTTGCGAACTCGTCGTCGCACGACCAGCCTCGACGACGCGCCCGCTTCGCGAAAACCGCGTCGACGCCTCGTCTCCTCCTAATTCCTCCTCAATCACCGCCTCCACCGCCGCTCGCGCGTCATCACTCGCGCTCTCCACGACAAAAATAAACTCAACATCCCCCGCGTGCGTCGTTCGCAACTGTGTACGCCAATTACCCATCGCCGCCGGCGTCGCTCGACGCGTCGGCAATATAACCGTCACGCGCCCTGCGTCCCGACTCCACCCATCACTCGCCCGTCTCCTCGACGCACCGCGCACGAACGCGCGTCGTCGACATCGCGCCCACGTCCACGCACACGCCAACGCGATTTCTATGCACGCACACGCCCACCGCGCGCGCTCGAACGTCCACGAACGCGTCGGCAACTTCATACGCATCGGCATCACATCGACGCGGACGTCCATCAGAAGCCGATAAAATACGACGACGACGACGACGACGACGACGACGACGACGACGACGACGCGGTGCACCCACGCCACCACCACCGCCACCACCACCGCCGACGACACCGACGCGCCGCGGTCTCGCGCGACCGACGTCGCCCAGCCACCAGCCACCAACGACCATCGAGGTGCATGGCTAGAAAACCCTAAAACCTAATCGCTACCGATTTTTAGGGCTTTTGTACACCCACCCACCCCACGGTCCCCGACAACATCATCATCATCA
>Ga0181552_10000804_pt1 | contig 24230 bp, 15 predicted proteins | sample 011ome_18_FD_130583 | JGI IMG/M metagenome (GOLD analysis project Ga0181552, IMG submission 130583) | Coastal salt marsh microbial communities from the Groves Creek Marsh, Skidaway Island, Georgia - 011501BT metaG (megahit assembly) | ecosystem: Environmental > Aquatic > Marine > Intertidal...
AAATTAGATCTAAATGGATGCGGTTCTTTATTCCAAGCTGGACAGATTGGTAATCTCACGGGTCTTACTCAGCTCAAACTTGAAAATTGTCAAAAGATCGAAGATTTTAGCTTTGTTGAGAAATTACAGGCACTTCATGAATTGGATCTAATTGGCTGCTCGGCTCTTCGTGAACTTCCTGCTTTGGAAAACTTAAAGGATTTATCCAAGCTAAATCTCAAAGGTACCTCCATACCCCTGGAAGCCTGTACAGACCTCGAGGAATCAGGTCGGTTTACGCGAATTAGTTTACCGGATGGTTCGGAGATAGAAAAGTTCAGTGACGATGAGGATGCCGGAGGGACCCTTCCCAAGATTGAGTTTTATCTGGGCGGTTATGGAGTTGAAGCTCATGAGGGAAATATTACCGAGGCACAGTATGAATACTGGAAGGACAAGGATGAAGGTGAACTGATCGAACACTGCGACTGCTATTATGAAAATGAAGACATTCCAGAAGATGCTCGATTGGCTAATTGGTATGAAATCGATGATATCAGTTCTAACAACGGCTGTCAGGAGGGCACGCTGGAAGTCACAGAATACCGAAAAGTGAAAGAAGGATGGCAAAAAAAATACCAAACTTTCAGGATTACTGGGGGAGATTCAGAAGATGACAATATCCAAGTGAATTGGGTAAGAACTGATCGCGTTGCCCCCGCCGGCCCATCCTTTCAAGGCTTCAGTTCAGAAAAAGGAATGTATTGTAGTGATGTAGTGGAGGGGAAAACCTTTGAGTTATCCAAGCTTGAATTATTTTCGGAATCCGTATTTGGCGGTGCCCAAGGGGAAGCCATAAACCGAATCGATTATGATGGGCAGGAGCTTGAATTTTGCCCGGAAGCGGATAGCAAAGGTTATTATTTTGAAATCATTCCTTCCCCCAAAAAAGAGTAGCGAGAAAGTTTAGTTTTCTTGGGATTTCTCGGTGTAGGCTTTAGCAGATTCCGAGATGGGTTTAAACTCTTCGTATTTAATCGCCCGGTTCAAGAAAATTTCAACGGTGGAGTTATTTTCCTCTTCAAAATTAAGTTTTATTGATTTTGCGAAATCCCACCATCTGTGCAACTCACCAGAATGATCAAAATGTCGGGTTTCAAAAGGAATGTTTGTATTTTTTCTATCGTAGAGAGCACCCAAATTTTTATTACTTTCTAAAAGAGAACTTGCCCGCTGCATTCTTTGCCAATCTCCATACCAATTATCACTTGCTTTTTTTGGTTCCGAAAGACAGCTGAATTTTCTTATCATATACTGGAAGTCGGTCATTTTATCTGAAGCCTTCTTGAAATCTTGGGTTTCAAGAAGGTGTCGAATCCCGCACCGAAAAAAATACTCTTCTAAATTATCTTGCTTTGGATCAAAGGAAAATTCCGAAAGGTAAAGTCTTATATTTGTAACAGTTTCTGTTAAACCTGGATCCTCTTCAATATGCTGGCGAAGCGAGTGATGATAGATTGTAAAGCCCATTTCACCTCCAGGATCCAATGCATTTCTAAGCATAGAAGAAATACTGGAGGTGATCTGTTTTACTAGCTCCGTATTTTCTGAATTGATCTTCCCTGAACGATATAAAAAAGTGGCTATTTCAGAAAGAGTCAAAGGCTCATGAGCAAGAGCAAGAAGTACGATCGTAGGAGTAGCCAAGGCATGATAATCACTTATTGTATGTCTTTCAAGCAGGCATCCATGGTACTCTTGAATTCCAAGCGGCAACTCTCTTTTTTTGTCAGGAGTAATTCTGCCTTCGTACAGGTCTGAAAGCAAATAATTCAAGTAAATCGGAAGACCATTACTTCGTGCTGCAACTTTCTCAAAGAATGAATTCGTAACAATTCCATTCTTTTCGATTTCACAAGAAATGAAACTCTTCTGAAATCCCTCCGCTTTTTCCATAAAAAAGTCACGGATGTCATCTTGAGTCATCGATGGAAACCCTTGTGGAAACACTTCTCTGGCTCCCGACTTCTTCATTTTCTCTATAATTCCATAAACCGGACGAGTTCCGACAACCAGAGTCACTTTATCGCAAATTAAAGCGGAGAAAATCTCGTCATAGAATTTCTCATCGCTCTGAATTATTTCATCCAGACCGTCTATTATGATTAGAATACGAGCTCGGTGATTAAGGGACTCGAAAGTATATTTTATAAAATCAATTTTGTTCTTAAATTTCATTTCGCTCCCTTCAGTATTTTTGGGGATGCCTTGATCAAAGCTAGGTTTTGCTTGATCAAACACCAAGTTCGAGTCCAAAAGTCTTTCTTCAATAAAACGTAGAAATTTTTGCCTCGAGCAACGTTCATCCCCATGTTTAAAGATGTAAGGAAGTAAAAGTTGGTCATCAGCCGGTTCATTTAAAAACTTATCGGCTAATGAACATAAGAGGTTAGACTTTCCAATTCCAGCCGGCCCGCTGATCAGACAAAAACGATCGCACTTTGGACTTTTCACTTTATCTACAAGGTAATTAATGAGATTTTCCCTCCCAACTCTTCTTTCCGACTCCTTTCTAATCCAGGGTTCAAAAGATTTTATTACAAATTCGGAGTCATTACTTCTTCCCAATACAAATTCAAAGTGGCGAATAAAAGTTGTTTTTTCCTCTTGATCGGCTTTGTACAAACCACCTTCACTAGAAAACCGAACATAAAGAAGAGAATTCTCTTCTTTCCTCATGTAAAGCATGGGTAACTTTTTTTCATCATCAAAAATGACCAATGGACTTAAGGGCAGAAATTTAGTTCCCCTAATAACTCCAACTTTATTGTAGAATGCTAGCTCTTGGTGATGCATTTTTTCATTTATAAGCACCGACTTCTGCCCCTTCAGCAAATACCCATTTCCCGTAGCGTCAAAACCAACGAGCTTTAAACTTTTAGTCCAATTCAGCCTCTGCTCAATCAATTCTTTTATTCGTGGTTCCCAGATCATGAACAACCGCAACGCTTCCTTTCTTGGAAAGTTTCCCCCGCGGGCAAGTCGTAAATTTCGCATAGAAAGAAAGCCTTCTTCAATGGGATCTCCAGGTTTTCCAAAGAAATCATCTAAGCTTTCAAAAGTAGATGCTATTTCCAAGAAAGAGGAATCTTTCGACTGATGAGAGATCACAAAGCGTAGGATGTTGATCCAATTCCCGAAAGTAGGACGATGAAATTGCCTTTCTCTCAATCCAAGTTGAAATTCTTTATTCAAACTATCGAATTCCGAAAGACCTATGGCTACCATTGTCTTAAGGGTAACTTCCAGCAGTTCACGAGCCACATACAATGCCATCTTTGGATCCTCTTCATAGAGATATTCAGAAAACTTTGTTGAGATAGGCATGGGCAGAGCTTCGATAAATTCAACAGGCAAATTGTTAAGCGCTAAACCAGATGATCTTGTTTTCCGAATCTCTACAAATTCATCGATAGAAATCCATTGCTGGCTTTCCGGATGATTCACCCGATCCCAGGAGCTAAGCCTGCCTTCATTGTAAAATTCTAACAGTAAACCCTCGGAGTACGGACCGTAGAATTTATCTCCCCTAAAAAGATAATATTTCATCCAGACAGGTCATCCAAAACTTGATAATGAAAATCATCTTCGATTAGATTAGTAGCTTTTTTTACAAACAAATCACGAATGTGATCGTCCATCGTAAAGTAGAATACCTGCCAACGACTTTCCAAGACCAATCGGATCACATGATCCACCAACCTTTCTCTCCGCTCCCAATCTGAATACTGAAAGGCATCATCAAGCAAAAGAAAGCAGGGTTGCTCCTTGAGATAATGACGGGCAAATAATATGCGCAGGGCGATCATAAGTTGCTCATTCACTCCGGTTGAGAGAAATTCTCGGGACTGGTTTTCTAACCCTTGCCGAACCAGTTTCATTTCTCCTCCTTCCCAGGTAAATCCATTTACCCGCCCACCGATGATGTCTTTTATATCCTGGTTAAATTCGGAATTCCCGAGGTTTTGGGTGATCAATTCATCCTCTTTCTCCTGCAATTCATGAACCGTAGAAACCAGTGCAATCTTACCAAGTATCTCCGCTGTGATTTCTTGGTATTCACTCTCGGCCTCCCCGATTTTCTGTTCTAGTCCACTAATTAATTCTTCCCAATCCACAGAATTGGTTTGGGTCATGGCAGCAATTTCAGTTTTCAATTCCCCAAGTTCGACTTGGGCTTCTCGGCTTCTTCTTTTCAGCAATTCCAACTCATTACTTGATTCCTGAAATCGAATCGCATCCCAAGCAACCCCGGGATCCTGGTTAAGAAATTCAGCATCCGGTATGCCAAGACGGTCAAGTTCACTCTTCTTCGATTGGGCGGCTTGCTCAAGTTCAGAAAGATATTTCTTCCAAGCGGATACTTGGGCATTCCATTCTTCAATTTCGGTATCCTCCGGATGCTTGCCCAAACGGGTCTCCAGCCTGGCAAATAATTCCGTTTCCTTATTCCGCAACTCGGCAAGATCGCGTAGGGATTCTTCTTTCTGTCCTTGGTAGAGAATCAATTGTTCAACCTTAGTCTGAAAATAGGCTTCGCTTATCAATTCATCTCCAAACTTCTCCTTAAATTCAACTCTGATTTTTTTCAGACCCACATCCTCCCCTCGTGCCATTTCCTGGTGTTCTTTCTTGACCAAAAGCCAGAGGAGTAGAAAAGCAATCGAAGCTACCCCGCCTCCTACTGCTCCCCAAAGTCCCAGGGTTGCATAAAGGCCTCCGGTTGCGAGGAGGGCACCAATAAAGAGGATCAAGAAAACGGGATTGGAACCGGATTCAGCAGCTAACGGTTCCATTCGCTTGGCCTCCAATTCACGATAACGGGCATAGGCATGATCAGCCCAGTCCTTGTGCTTTAATTCTTCCGTAAGGGAGGTAACCCGATTGCTTTTCCCGCTTAGCTCAGTTCTTACCCTCTTAAACTGCTCAATTTTGTCTTCCAATTCATCCAGGTCCTTGGGCTGCTTCTCGATGTTATCCAGCAAGGTCTTCATCTCTTGAGAAACTTGGTATGCCCTAAATTTCTTCGCTGCCTGTAATTTATTGATTTCAGATTCCAAGTCGGAAATTTCCTCCTCCAGTCCATCCAACTCGCTCCCTTGTTCCTGAGCATAACGCCCCCGCAATTCCCCGAGCGAAGTAAGTTTATTCTTCAGTTCATTTCGTCTCTTAATTTCACCGGCATGATGCCCTTGAATCTGTCCATTTTCGAAAGATGAGTTTTGCAGGGTTCGACTAACTCCTTGATCGATAATTTCCTGCAGCATTCCACTTGCAGACAGGCTACGCTTGACCAGGTCATCCGGATTTTCAAGCAAGGTATCCCCTGCCCGAACCAGAAGAAGCTCACTCAAGTCCCTGGGCATTCCGAGTTCAGCGACGAGATAATCCTGCAGGTTCTTCTTGGATGAGGAATTCAGAATCAAATTTGATTCCCCCTCCAATCCAACAACACCGCTAACTTCTATGGATCCACTTGGCATTGGATCCCACGCTCTTGCAACTTTCTTGAGGGGTGAATGCCTACCTTTCCCAAATAGCCAAACAGTCATAGTTTCGAGTAGGAATGTCTTTCCCGTTTCATTCCTGCCATAGATTAGGTTCAGACCCTTAGGCTCGATTTCAAGTTTTTTATCCAACGGACCATGGGGTTGGACTTGTAGATTTCTTATTTTCATACCCGGCTAACTAGACTTGATAGATGGTTCGTAAAGCGGCCATCTTAACCTTTTCAATTGTGGGCTCCTGATCTCCTAGAGTTCCAAGAAATGAGCCCGGTTTGTCTTCCCCTACTTCTTGCTCTGAGCTCTCGAAAAACAGGTCAATTTTTTCAATAGTCCTACGGGCAACCAGATTTCTTTGGGGATCGGAAGCACTCAGCAAAGAATCAAAGTTCGGGTTTACCCGCCCCGTGGAATTAGAAGATTCATACAAATTCAGATGTAGGGACTGGAGCCTTTCGGTAAAAATTGCGATTAATTGATCTTTATTCCGGGTGAAACCCTCGACCCGCAAACGCAATTGGAACCGCTCCCTCTCACTCTCCCAAGCAGCATCTGCGAGGCTTTTTTCCAGTTGTCCCAACAGTTCTTCGGCTTCTTGATCAGAAGGGAAGACAAAAAAATTCAAGTCCAGGTAGATGGGACCCGAGCTCATTCTTCTCTCGCTGACCTTATTATCTTTGGTGTCGAGAACCAGAAACCTACGATGCCCGGTCTCAGAAATATCAAGCCCCTGAGGGGAACCGGGGTAAATCACCTTACCCCCAAGGGGCATGTCTATTGAAGTCGGTTTGTGTATATGCCCAAGAAAGGCCTGTTTTAAATTTACATCATTAAGATCGCTCCTGCGAAGGGGCATGTAAATTCCCTTTTCTCTTGGATTCGGTTCCCTCAAACCATCAACGAAATCGCCATGACCAACCAAAACCCATGGTTTCCCCTCCCTTTCATTGCCCTGGCCAAGGTTGATCATTTCCCCCATGGCCTTACTCTTTCGATAAGGTACAAAGAAAACTCCCAAACCATCGAAATTCACAAGCTTGGGTTCTTGGTATTTTTGAAGGCTTTCCAGAGCCAGATTTTTAAGACTTTGTTCAGAATCATGATTTCCGGGAATTAAGTGAATCCGAATGGAAGGATGAGCCCGACAAGGCTCCAGAAAAGAAGCATAGGCGGAATCATCTCCATCTTTGTCGAAAAGATCTCCGGCAATAACAAGCTCAGGTATTCCCTCTGCATCCAACTGCCGAAGAATATCTTGGAATGCGAGTCCGCGTTCAGGATACTTTGGATTCAGGTGTAAGTCAGCGGTAATGGCAATTTTCACGATTCTGAAAGTTGGAAAATAGGATAATTATTGGAGTGTTTCCCGAAATTGAGAAGGAGGTCAATTCTTGTTTTTAAATTGGGAATAAATTCGCTCCGGTACGGTAGAAAAATATTTCAGCATTGCTGGACATAACCATCCGCCCAAGCCCAAGGCTTTACTTTGATACCAGTTTCCACCCAATTCCTTATCGATCCATTCGAATTCCAGCTGGTAGCCGGGGAAAGGAATTTTGGAAAACAGCAATATAAAACCATTTTCAGGATCTTCGAGTGACTTGACCATTTGATCAATGATGATATCTGCCCCACTCACAAATGGCTCACGAACCAAGTCCACCTCAGCATCATCAAAGACCCATTGACCCTGAAATTTATAGGGTAATATACAAAATATGGAGTTATCACTCATTTATTGATGGATTTAGAGGAATTGCAGGATTTGAAATTTCGGATTCTCGGTAATGAGTCAGTCCAAAAAAAGCATGAGTATGAAAGCGGGAAATAACAGGAATAAGGACCAAGTAGCAAGGAATGGAATGCCTAGAATGATGAAAAAAACAAAGCCCATGAAAAGCCAGTGGGCGATGATTCCAAAAAAGCCAGCGTCCGGATTAGGTAAAAAAAGATCTCTCATAATATTTTCTTATTTTATGATGTAATTTAAATGGGATAAGGAAGTAAGTTACCATCGAAAGACGGTTGTTTGTTTTGACTAGTCAAAAAGGAGCATCAGAAGAACCGAAAGGAAGTATCCAAGGGCGAGGCAGGCAGCAGCGGAAAATAAGCCGGTGAAAATGCATTAAATAAAGCCATAGGTACAACATTGGCTAATCATTTCAAAAGATCCCGCGTCCGGGTTGGGTTAAATTTTCCTTCTCATTTCTTTCCTTCCCCTCCCTCTTTCCGCTCCAGAATCTCTCCATCGATTGAAAGATTCATGGTTTCAAAATCCAGGTACACCTCAGCGGTTTTACCCGTGGTTTCTACCTTCTCGGGCAGTAATCTTTGATAATCCAGCTTGATTGCATTTTGACAGAGCTGGAGGAAATGCTGAAGGATACTGTGCACTTCGCCTTCAAACTTGGAACTACCCACATATCCCTGATTACCGGGGATAAATTCGCTCCATTCATTCTTCATTGCCTCAGCAGCCAACTGGACAAGCAAATAAACCCGATACCAATCCTCTTTTTCCATCGAACTCTGCAACTCCTTCTCAAACCTCCAAAGTTCAGTAAGAAAAATTTTTTCTTCAGCGGAATAATCACTCTCGATCGTATTTGAAGCAGGAACCAATTGGTTACTTGGCTTCCGATAACTACCAAGCACCCAACCCAAGATCCCACCCAAAAAGAAGTTAGAACCAACAAGTTCGTTTTCAGGAGATGGATCAGCTTCAGTTCGGACCCCTAAAGCTTCGTCTTCCAATAAAAATTCAGATTCAAACATGGAGCAATTATATCTACTAAAGGAGACATATAATGTCTTTATTGTTTACCCGATTAAATTCCATGGTCTGGAGAAAAAATCATGGACTCCAAAATGAGGGAGGAGAAACTCTTATTGGCTCGATAAACTTATAATTAAGTCTAGGGCGTATTGCATTTCGCCCGATTCAAGTAAGTTGTAGATCTTCTCGACCCTCGGTTCTCCAATACCATGAGTTTTGAGCTTAGTCTTGATGTATCTTGAGTCACGAGTCCGATAGTAGCTAAAACTAGAAATACCAAGGGAAGACATAATGTGCGCCGATGGTTTTCCGTGGCTTGCCAAGACCAGAGCTAGGCAGATTTTTTTAAACTAGTGGGGCAAAGGTCATTTCTAAAGTTAGACCTTCAGCTAAGCCACGATCTGGTCTAGGATGATGGTTCGGTGGTAACGGCGTTACCTAGTGTCTAAATCGGTCAAATCATCGTTCAGGATACGGAATTATAATTTACATATACAACGCACTACCCACAATGATAACATCGCAGGCGAAATCGGAAGAATCAGACGTGTTTTTTCAAAGATCTTCTCCTAAAAAACCAGTACGATAACCAAATTCAATAAGATTTTATCATTCGCTTATTCTTTTTGGATAATTGGAACTACTTGCTTTCTACAATTTAAACCTAACCACTATTGAAATTGAGTCCCAATTCGGATTCAAAAATTTAGAAGTCGTGATAAATATTACAGTTTGGCAGTTTTGATTCTAATTCCCTGACTTGCTCTATCGTGATCATTCCGCATCCCGACAAATCAACCCCCTCTAATTTAACCAAGTTTTTAATCCCGGAGATACATTGAAGTCCCGAACATTGATACAAATATAACTCCCTAAGTTCAGACAATGAGCTTAATTCATCCAAGTCGACCAAGCTTGGGCAAACACCTAAATTGAGGGAAGTTAAATTCGAAAGAGCAGAGAGTCCCCTCAAATCCTCAAGCATCTCACAACCATTCAGATTCAATTCAGATAATTTCTTCAGGTTTGCAATCCATGCAATCTCAAACAACTCCTTCGAACAAAGCGTAAACTCTCTCAAATTAAAAAGTTTTCCCAAAACTGAAAAATCCAAATTTTCAGAATTTCTTTGAAGGTACAAATCAAGAGTCCGTAATTTCGAAAGTAAACCCAATGGTTTTAAGTCAGTTATGTTGTCACAATTCTGTAGGAAAAGAATTTCAAGTTCAGGGAAGTTGGAAAGCTCAGGTATACGATCCAGTTCCGCACAGTTATGAACCAAGAGTTCTATCAGGTTAGAATTTCTCCCGAATGCATCCAGCGAATCATCCGGCAAAACGGTGACTTCCAATCTTTCCAATTGATTCAAATTCTTCAACCCCTTGGAATCCTGCAAGCTTTCGCAATCAATATTTAATTCCAAAAGATTTGGCATTTGGGAAAGAAAATTCAAATCTTCCAAGTTGGATGCCTGAATATGGAATCTGGAAAGTTGGGGAAATCCAGTGTTGAGCTCTAATTGCTCCAACTGGTCTAAGGAATACACTGCTAGTGAATCCAAATTATTGGCAACTGCACTTAAGCCATCCAAATTTTGTAAGTTGTGACAATCTAATAAGCTCAGGGTCTCCAAATTCGACAGAGGCGGCAGGAAGGAAAGATCCTCAAAGACATACATGCCCATAATGGATAATTCATTCAGATTTGGACATTCAGAAAGAAAAGAAAGATCGTATATGGAATCACTCAAAGAAATTCCAATTTCTAACAGCGAATCACAACCCACTATCTTAAGATCTTCGAGCTGATGCGGTGTGTAAGGAAGGAACAACTCATGCATTCCGGAACAACCCGAAAGGTCCAGCAAACTTAAATCTCGTTGGTATCTAATATCTAATTCCTCCAACGTTTCACAACCTGAAAGATTAAGCTCCGTCATATCGTCAGGCGGGTAAAAGTCATTCAGCTGCTTGCAGCCCGATAGGTTTAGCTGCTTGACAGAATCATAATTCAAATCAAGCCATGCCAAGGCTTTACAACCTTTAAAGCTCAAACTAAAAAATCCGGATTCCGAACAATTCGTAAGTTCAAAGGTTTCCAAATGGTGCAAATCCTCCAACCCAGAAATTCTCGCTAAGGCATCCCCACCCACTCGTAAATCGATTAAGCATGGGCAATTTTCCAAGGTAAAGCATTGGAACCCATCCCCGGCATAAAATTGAAAATGGGTGAGATTGGACAAATTGCAAAATACAGGATCCTCTCCGATTTCTTTAATACCAATATTTAATCTTTCAAGCTGGGGACAATCTTGAATCCATAATTCTTCGATTTTGGATTCCCAACCATAAGTATTCAATTCAAAGGACTTTAAGGATGGATGATCGCAAACCCTTAAGTATTCAAGGTTATCCAAATTGTTCAGTTCAAGGTCTTGTAAATCAGGAAAATGTTTCAACTCAGTGATCTCTTCCAAGTTGTCAGCATAGAACAATTTTAAACTTTTTAAACAGGGTAAGATTTCCAGTTCCTTCAAATCTTCCAACTCTGCTTCGTGGATGCAAAGAGATTCCAGGGATCGATAAGGGGCTAATAGAGAAATATCAGACCCGAATTTTTCAAGGTTTAAAGCTTTGATGCTAACAATTCTCAAGGATTCATCTAAACCCATGGAATCCTCGCAATGGGGAAGGATGGACAAAAGAAAAAGGGTTTCATCACGGCTTCGATCATGGGTTCGAATCCAGGGAGGTAGGTAGAAGTCGCCATCTTCATCCATGCAACATTGCTTTAATAATTCCCCCAAAAAGGTTGGATATTGGGTACCCAGAGAAATTGCATGGTCCTGGGCTAGCTCCGATTCTCCCTTGGCGACCAGATCCTTTATCTTATCGATGTATATCGGGATTCTTCCCTGTTCGCCCGCACCTGAGGTTTCCCCCTGGTCCTCCTTATCCAATTTAGTGAGTAGGTCGGTAAGGGGAATCCACTCGTCCAGTCCTGTTAAATTTCCTGACCATGCCAAGTCCTCAAGGCTCAGTTTTCCTTGATTAAGATACCTGGTGACTCCTTCTCGACTGTAAGGTCCGAAGTCTAATCTATGCCGACGAATAAATATTTTCACTAAAAAGCTGCCTTGGGGATGTAATTATTTTTACTTATCCGATCTAAACAATAGCCTGAAAACTTGCCGTACATGTTTTCTAACCGACCGAAAAAGTAGAAGCGTAAAGCTAAGGGCAATCGGCAACCAGAACCAGAGAGATTTAAGTTTCTCCGATAAGGAATCCCCGGAAAAATCCCAATCAATCCGGGCATCATTATTGAATTCAAAAAGGTTCAAATTGATAAAGAAAGTGGAACAACCCAACATAAAGAACACCACCGCCAGTGAATTGAAAGCTTGCTGTTTATGATTGAATTCTTGTTGCTCCTTTAAAGACTTTTGTTGCTCCGAATTTAATTTAAACTGTAATTTATTACTTTGGTGTTCGATTCTTGTTTGTATCTCCTCGGCTACCTCTTTACTAGACTGGCAAACTCCGAGGACTTCACGGCTGATACGATAAGTTCTTTGATGGTTCATTTGACTGGAAATAACACTAAAATCATAGTGGGTACAATACTCGATGAAGCGTTCATTTAATTCATCCAAGTTTCTTTTTTCCTCCTCTTTCTGATTGGTTTTGGAAAAGGAGGACCAGGACAATTCCTGACAAAGAATCGACTGGTGGTAAGCAATTAAATGGCAAAGTAAATAATCATTGTCCCATCGATCCTGCCATTGCTTCGAGAATTCTGTAACATCTTGGCCAATACTCAAAGCGGTTTCACAACTGAGGTATACCCTCTGGCTTCCCGTAACTTGAAAAAACTTGAATTCATCTCCCTCTAATTCTTGAGGAGGAAGAGGTTTAATTTCACTCGATTTAGGATGTCTCATGCAACGGGCACACAAGCCTTCTAAGTGTGCAAGGGAAGTTCCATGCTTTAGATTAAGTTCACGGGGAAGCAGAAACCTGGTATAGATATGGGTTCTTCCCCTTGCTGCCTGGTAAGTGTCGATGTGCTTTCCATATATTTTGGACAAACTAGTAAGAACCTGCCGGGTAATAAGTTCCGGGAACGATTTTAATTCAATCAGTTTTTCATCCTTTTTCCCACCCCAGCGAATGACATCGTCAAATTCATCCTTTCCCTTTTTTTCCCAATGGGGCCAGAGCTTTAAAAAAGTGGATAACTTTTCATCACTCACCTCACAAACACCATTTTTATTTTCTTTCATGGTCTGATCGAGTGCGGCGTTAGGAATAAGCACAGGGATGTCGCAATGGTTCCCGGAATGTGCTATATGGTAGTTTAACTCCATTGCATCGCCCAAGGAAATTCCAGACTTGCCAGGCTCCAGTTTTATCACCATTACAATCGCCCCCATCTTGCTTATGAAACCGAATGCATTTACCTTCATACCTTTAGCAAAGAGTTGAACCGTTTTATTATCGGTGTTAAGCAATCCCACTCGACAAGCATTAAAACTGACCCCATCCGGAGTTTTCCAAATATTTGAATCCCATTTTATCCAACTAATTCTGGGAGATTTATTGGACTGCTCTTGGTTGATTTCGTCCTTATCTCTTTTGAATAGTGCTCTGGGCTCCTTGAGTAACCATCGATCCAAAGAACCTCTTTTCATTTTTTTATCGGGTGCTTCGCATACTATCCCAGTTCCCTCCTCGATTTCCAAATTCTCCACGGCCAACCCAAAGGAGTGATCATCAACTCTAATATCCTTGCACACAATCGGATAGATTGCAGAGGTTCCAAATTGCTTTTTCCCTCCACCTGCAAGAATCGTTTCATAGGCCGGGAATGCTTCATTCGGGTTATTTTTATCCGTTTCAATTTTTAATCCCTCGACAGCAACTTTTTGAGGCCAAGGATTGGGGGCAACAACTCCCTTTAAACTATCAATCGGAACCGTCAGTTCCGAAAACTTTTGCCAATTTTCATCTTTCGCATTCCACACACGATCCTCATGAGTCAAATGTTGGGTACCCAGAAAACGCTTGATCGAATATGATTGATAAGGCCCATAGATATTGCCTCCTTTTGCGACCCATAATCTTTGGTTAGGTTGATTTAACCCGCTTTCAATTTTTGAGCTCATAAGAATATCTTATCAAAGTAAACCCAGTAAGAAGAGTCGATTTAAATCTTCATCCTCTGGACTCTCCAGCCAGTTTTCGAGCTTGGCTTCCAGTGCGAATAAATTCTCCCTCCGCATGCTTTCCACACCTCAGGCTCTTGGCAGGGAAAGCATGGTCTTTTGTTTGGGATTGAATCCTCAAAGGGAGAATTGAGTACCCAGCTACCAAGAATCAACCCTTGGCAATCGAGTTCATTTTCTTCGCCTTCATCAAATAGCAAGCAATTCTCGGAGTCTTGATACTTGGAACTTAGAAGGTTTTTAAGCCATGGAAAACCTGTAATGGAACCGGTTTTGAACCAAACTCGAAAGGTTTTTTCTTCAACTGGATCCATGGATAAAATTTTGTACTTAATTGGATTCTTCTTCCCACCAATCAGGCGGTATCAATTCAACTTTTTCAGGGTCAAGTTTCTGCAACCAATCAGGCTTTTTGAGCTGGTAACATCCACAGAGGTCAATGGTTTCAAGATTTGGAAATACCGATAAATCATTCAATGTTCGTAGATTTTCCACATCCTCCGTGAAAATTTCCCGCAGCTTAATCATGGATTCCGGAATGTTCAGTTCCTCAGCCTCAAAGGAATTGTAAAGGTAAAGTTTTGATAAATTCGGTAGCTTTTCCAGTCCTTCAGGAAGAGGACCCGGGAGCTCGTGTGCATAACTCTCAAGATTTTCAAATTTGTCAATACTTGGAAGGCAAAGATAGGATCCGCTTTCGGCTTCGAATTCATCCTTCCATTCCTGATGATCCCAAATTTCCATTTCATGCAGGGAGAGATGTTTTATCTTTCTGCATATTTTAGAGACTCCATCAGGGTGGATCCCATTCTCCGTGCATCTTTCGAGAAAGGATATAAACATTTTTAGTCCATGCTTTTCCTGTACATACAAAGCGATGGCCCGATCAATATACTCTCTCGCCGCATAGACATTGGAATAGCACTGACCATTGTTATACTTGGCAACAATCAAGAGTTTGCTTGGGGACTTTGAGGCCGCATGCGCAAGAAAATTGAAAGCATCGCCACCAAGTGCTTCGCGTTCGGGATTGAACCATTTTTTCAGGTTAAAACGCTCGGCACATACAAAGACAAGGTGAACCAAATCCTCAAAGTCTTGATTTTCAAGTTCTTCTAAAGTGTCCGCATCCAAAGATTGGAAGCCTGCGAGCATTTCCTCGGCAAGCTCAGGACCATCCTCGTATTCATAGATCTGCTCCCTAAAACAATCGAAGGACAGGCCGGTGCGAACTATTAACTTAAAGGCGTCAAGCGACCAGGGAATTTTCAATCGGGACCATCCAGTTTCAACTTTTGAAAGGTTGGGCAGGGCTAAAAGCGGTTCAATCGATGATATCTTTTTACAATCGCAAAGATTTAATTCTTCAAGCTTATCCAATTTCTGAAGACCTGCGAGACTCTCCAAATCCTCCCATCCACTTAGACTTAAGCTCTTTAAATTGCACAAGTTTGCAATCCCTCCAATCGTGCTCCTGCCTTCACCAGAGCCATCTAGAACTAGCTTTTCCAATTCTTGTAAATTCTCAAGGGCCTCAAGATCTTGGCAATAATTTCCAAGAATCAATTTTTTTAAATTCGTTAGGGTGAATACAGGTTCTATGCTGGGGCAATAATGTTTGCATTTCAACAAGCTCAAGTGATCAAGGTTTTCAAATTCAATTAATCCATCCAGGGAAAGGCTTGAGCCGGGATTGGGATCAAACCTCAATACCTTAAGGTTTTTGAATCCTTGTAAGTCAGAAACCTTGAGCTCCCAGGAAAAGGAAATGTTCAATCCTTTTTTTTCTCGGATTTGAAGGAAAGGATCAATTTGGGCATCTGCCGGACATTGGAGGAGCAATTCAAAATCGAAGCGGGTGCTGATCTCCAACCAATCATCTATTTTTTCATTTTGGGGAATTCCATAATGCCGATACTTCATCTTCCGCTTGCCAAGCAGAATTTCAAACACTTTGGTGCACTGACTCGAAAGCAGTAAATCAATTGCAAATTCCTCCCGATCTGAATAAAGTAGCTCAATGATTTTTTCCGCTCTTTCAGTCGCTATTTCATCGGATTTTTCCTTGGTCTCTTGATTCTTTGTGAGCTCGGATAAATCAAGGAGATTATGCAAGGGTATCCATTTATTTTCGGCCCTATCCCAGGCAAGGTCAAGCTTACTGCATTTTCCCTGATCGATGAATTCGCGGATACTTTCAGTGGTGTAAGGCCCATAGGTTTTACTCGACCTGGTGAGCCAGATTTTTGAATCTTGATGATTTTGTTTAGTCATTATGGCCAAGCAAGTAAGGGGATAGCGTGCAGGGGGTGTCCTTTCAGGCAAGAGGATAAGCTAAAATATAATCCTATTTACGAATACTAAAGATTAGAAATAAAGCTTAATCTTGCGCAAAGCTTCAAGATCTTCCGAGCTCATGATTAAACTTCTTGAAAGTACGGGGGCATCGGAATAAAAGTTTCGGCATGAATTACCCGACTCATAGGTAAACAGGGAGCAATCACATAACAAGGAATCCTACCGGAAGAGCTCCGCTTAATCAAACCAACCGAGAGCGGGTTCTGAGAGGAAGCCGAATAGCTCTCATAAAGCATGGAGGAGTTGGAGTAGCTGAGCGTATGCAACTCTCCGGCATCAAGCTCTCCAGCCGGTGATTTACTGGTGGCCAGATTGCGGGGAAACCAGCGGTCATGACGAATAATCGAACCGTTTGCATGCTTCAAATCAAGCTGCAGAGGGGGAATGATCCGGGCCACTGATTCATCCAGTGCCTGCTGAAAGGCCAAGCTCGGAAGTTGATAAATCGAGAAGCGCTGGTTTTTTCCCCGATGATCACGACCCAAATTACAAGCTATAAAAATTTCATTGTAAGCATTCTTTAATACCTTGTTCCAGCTCGAAAACACGAGCCGGTCTGAATGCTTTTGCAACCACAAATTATTGGGAATGGGAAAAGAGCGGGTTCTTGTAGGCTGCATGAAATGCTTTTCTTCTGAACTCTTCTCGACATTAATCGAGACACTTCTTTCTATTTTTGCGATGGCTAATTGATCCAGAAACTTAATTAGACTGGGAACGAATTTTTGATGGTACCAATCCTGTTGATACCGAAGTTCGATGTAAAAGGTCACCAATAAATCCTCTGGAGAGGAACCGGCTTGGACCAAGGGTTTGGCCCCGTTGCCTTTGACCAGTCTACCCTCACTATCTCGTGAAACGAGAAACGCTGAATAGATATTTTGATGTTGAAAATGGCTCGAAAAAAAGTCAGGCACTTCAATCTATTGTTTTTCCATCCCGACTTGGTCAGATTTATTTTCAATCAGAATTGAACCGTCTACTTGATAATCATCTGGTTTTTCAGATCCGGAATTCGGCATCTTTTCGACCCCACTTCTTTTAATCTGGGTTTCGGAAAATTTGACCCCTGGTTTGTTCTTCTTTTTTTTAGGCAGCAAAGACTTTGAGGGTTTTGAAACTTTTTGCTCTGCCTGCAAGGCAGGTCTTTTATTGCGATCCTTTTTATTCTGGGAATAAAGAACCGCACTTGCCAGAATAAATATGAGTATTGTGAATTTCATGATGTTTCCTTTGTTGAGGGTTAATATTTTATTACTTCAAGCCACTTCCTGCAGGGCATTCAATTTCGGATCCGGTGGTCCGAAGCGATAAATGATTTCGCGCAGGAGTCCGTGTAATGGCTCTTGCTGATCTAAATTTAAAGTTTCAAAAAAATGCCTGGACACCTTTTTTTTCAAGACTAATACCAGAGGCGATTCCAAATCGTCTTGCACCATTAAATGAAGCCATTCAATTCCGAACAAATCGATCTGTGCTTCGGGTATTAAGTAATTTTCCAAAGCTGCTATCTTTCTGGGCATCGATCCGATCCCGGTGCGCTCGGCAAAATCAGCAAGTGATGAATAACTTTCAAGAATGAGCCGATCCCCCAAGAACTTTATTTGCATTCCAAATCTCGCATTGACCACTTTTATAAAAGCCCGGCAGACACCAAATTTTTGAAGGATAGATGCGATGGATGCTGAGAATAGGAGGCTGGGCTTTTTCTCCGTCAAAACCTTAATTTCAGCCAAGGAAAGTAGTTTAGCCCAGGAAGATTTCGAATTTAGGATATCTTCATCCAATGACTTGATCTCAGGACGCAGAAGAAGAAAAAGGCATTCACTCGAGCTCAGCCCTTGCCCCTCCTGGTGAAGATAACTGACTTTCCCATTTTCAAGAAAACACCACGCGATACTTATATGATACCTAGTATCACCTACATGAATAAACTTTCTAAAAAGGTACCACTTCGGGATTTTATTGTAGAAGGAGTAAACCGACCTGATCGCGTTATCTGGCATGGAAGAATGATCGAGGACTTGCCATTCCCTTGCTTCTCCAAAACTAAGTATGGCTTCCCCGTTTGTTGGAATAGGATCAAATTTAAAGTCTGGTCTCTTTTGTAAAATTCTTTGCTGGGTCGCTAGGTCAAAATCAAGAAAACTGAAATTACAACTTGGTAAAAACCCACCGCCCTTGATCCCCTTGATTTCGTTTTCACCCAATAAATTCTCGATATGTGAATGGAAACATGTATCAGGTTTTTGGTTAGCAAACCCCTTCATCTCCCCCAAATACCCATCATTCAGGATAAAGGTCAGGTGTGGTTTCCATAAAATAGTATCCAACTGATGAATGGGTTCGCGTAGGGACAAAAGAATATCACCTTTTCTTCCCATTCCATTCCCACAATGCCTCATCGCCTTTGCTTCCTGGGTCGAATAACCCTCTTCGATACGAAACCAATACCAGCCATGATCGGATTCAACAACGGGAACGCCGTCATAACAAAAACGAGCTCCCCCCGGCTGGGCTAACAATTTTTTCTCTACTTCTTCAAAATGATTAAATATGTCCCTTGCCTTTTTCGGAATGCTTCGATGTTCTGATTGGTCGTAAAAAGGGAAATCCAACATTTCCACACTCGTAAAAACCGCCTGCATATCCGCAAAATGTTCCCACTTTTCATGAGTAAAGATCTCAAAATCCTCGATTATTCTGCGGTCCGTGAACCCTGATAATTTACGCTTTATTTTTCGGCGTTGCCTAAGGGATTTAGTGATAGCTTTTTCTCGAAGAAGATAAAGGGCATATCTTTGTAAGATGGATAGGTACCAGACAATTCGATCATCTTTTCTCAAGAAACGCATGCTCCAGGGAATTACCTCATCTATCCGAATTCTCTGCCCTGCCCCCCGAATCGCAGGACCGAGGTCCTGAAACATCGCTAAATATCTGTCTTTTCTTTTCAAGGATTACAGAATACAACAAATAGATAGACATATTATGTCCCACCCGTTTAACGATTAGTAACCTGAAGAATTCGGGTTTAGGAGTCCTTGTCTTTTTCTTCGATGCTTTTAAGCCGAAGATCGATCGATTCCAAAGTTCGTTCCAGTTTATTCAGCTGTCTTAATTGCTCTTCCGTATCTTGTTTCTGCCAGGAATCATCATTTCGTACAAGGACTGAGGTCAAGGTGGCTGTAAATACACCAACCAGTACCATACCCCCAATCACCAGCATCACGGTTAGCACCTTCCCTCCAACCGTGGAAGGATTATGAATATCGGCAAAGCCACCGGTTACCAAAGTGGTAAAACTCCACCAAAGGCTCTCAATAAAGGAACCATCCCCTCCCTTTACCTTCTCTAAGCTCATAAATAACATGGCACCTCCAAGCATAGCCAAGAGTCCATAGAGCAAGGAACGCTTCAAAAGTTTGACATTCATAATCGTGGATAGATGATCCAGACCTCTCCAGAAAAAAAGAAACATCCTAAGAATCCTAATGGTGCGGAGGATTCGTACGACTCGGAATATTCGGCCTGCGCGAATCATATTCGCCCCTTCAGTTGCTCCTATTATCATATGGAGTGGAGGCAACGGGATCGAAGTAATGAAATCAACCCAATGTCTTTTCCAGTACCATTTCTTGGATTCTGAAAGTCGTAATTCAAACACGAAATTAAAGAGAAAAATAAAACAACAAAGGGTATCAACAATCCAAAAACTCCAAAGAGTAGATGTGGCAAAAGCAGGAACGATGATAACCTCAGTTTCTGCTTGATAACCTTCTCCATCCCCTAAAATATGTACCTCTACTAATTCTCCATTTTGAACCGTACCCATCAAAAAAGCCTCTTTTTGGGAATCTCCAGCCATCATTATTTCCACTGCTTCATATCCTGAACCGGAATCAATAATTTTAGTGTCCAACACTTTACCTGCTGCATTCAATAGAACTTCTACCTTGGCTCCGCCTCCAGAAACTCCAATTTTATAGGTTTCCATAGCCAGTAGGCTCAAAACCAATAAAATAAGTAAGAACAACAAAGTATCCTTTAACTTAACAAGGAAAATTGATCCCAGCTTCTCGACCTGTCTCTTTTCCAGAGATTTAACCATCCTGACTTCTTCGATGGTTGCTTTCTTATCTTCCAAATCTTCAATGTTTCGATGCAGGCAATCCAATTCGTATTCGAAACGATCAAACTCCAACTGAAACTCCCCGTGTGATTCATGCAGACGAACGGAGTCATCATCCAAAGCCATTTCCTCACATTTTTCTTCCAGCTGCCTGACCTCATGCTGTAATTTCAAAATTTGATCACTGACTGCACCCGACATCCTTTCCAACCTAGATAGGCTGCAAAGCTTTAATCTGCTCAGGCTTGAAGTGACACTCATTCTGAGAATTAATCATTTTAGTTTTAACTTAATAAGTCAAAATCTTAATTCATAATATTGTTATACCTGAAATTCTAATGAAATCTTTGATTCAAAGGAGAGGACGAGATTTGTCCCTAAGCCAATGTAAATTATAGGAATGAAAAAAGAACAACAAAACAAATTCTTATACCATAATGCCTATCTATACACGCTACTTTTTATATTAGGAATCATTCTTCATCCAATCGCAAATGCATCGGGAATTTTAAAATCATATCGGGGAAGCCCACAGGAGAAAGCTTTGGATGCTCAAATTAAGGGCTACCGAAGTAGTGCTCTTAAGAATATGCAAGTCTTTGGAAGACCCCAAGGCTTAAGGCATAACCTGATGCCAAGAAGCAATCGTGCCTTGATTAAAGAATGGACTCTGGAAAACCCTGAAGAATTCAAGAGGCTTAATAATCAATTAAAAAAAAGTTTGCCAGAATCCAAAACCCTAGCAGAAAAGAAAAATCGCAATGATCGTAGTTAGGAAAAAGAGTAAGAACAATCCGTTTGAAGTCGGGGAAATCGTGATCGAAAAAGGAATATTGAACCGAAAAAAAAGAGTAGGAGAAATTCTTTTCATTCGGGATGGCAGGAAAGGAAATAGAAAACTCGAACTTATACAGTTAAGTCGGCATGACCTGAGCCCATTACAGGGATTAGATATGAAAAAGTTCAAGTCTTTCAGCATCTTGGAATCAAAATGTAAAAGGCTAAACCTTCTTACATATGAGAAGAAACCAAAATTCGAAATTGGACAGATTATTCGAAATCAGGTAAACGGGAGAGAAAGGTATGGTAAGATCATCGGCTTTATCCATCCCGAAGGTCTCTACACCACATCTTACGAAAATGGATACAACGGGAAAGATTTTCTTGAGTGCATTGAAGTTTCTTCCCGGGCGGGACTTGCCCGGAAAACCATGCACAACGGGCAGCCAAAAATCTTTTATACAGAACCCGACCGGGCCAAACCTTGCGAGATTTTGCCGATGGATAAAAACGGAGGGCTAAGAATTGTCAAAGCAAAGTAATGAAACTATTCTTCCTGAGGCCTCAACATCTATGGTTGCAAGCTTTGCTTTAAGGGTTTAGCCCAGATCAAAGATGAGTTTGAGTCTACATCACGATTCTCTGGATTCCAACAATTCAAAGAATATTCAATTAGTCAGTCATATTAGGCAATTAACATGAATTACCTCTGCCTTCAGAAAAAGTGTAACTTTCACCTTTCAGAAACCCAGCTTTCTGAACTGCAGGCAGAGAATTATAATTACCATTGTCCAAGTTGTAAAAAACCCCTCGAATTAGAGCGTAAAGATCTTGAAGTTCGAGATTTTATTGGCGAGATCCAAGAGGACTCCAGTAAAACCATTGGTCGAAAGCGTGAAATCCAAAAAATCATGGATTTCATAAAAAAGAAACACTCCGGTTTATTGTGGATTAGTGGAAAAGCTGGGATTGGAAAATCATTTTTGCTGGCCAAGATCTCCGACCTTCTCCTGCAAAAAGCGGAACAAGACGAATCGATTGTTTTACCCTATCGTTTTCGCAACCAAGACCGGGAAAGATGTAACCGGGATGCGTTTATTCAATTCATCAAGGAAAGGTTGGTCACAAATAATATAATTGAGGATTCCAAGGGCACTCTTCATTCCCGCCCCTTGAAAGATTGCCTGGCTAAAATTAAGAAAGCGAAACGCCTGGTTATTTTACTGGACGGACTGGATGAGATCGAACAACGCGATGCCGATTTCGCATTTGATTTTCCCGCTTCCCTTTCCTTTCCTTCCGTACTTTGGATCTGCACCGGCAAACCCACCCCAATCATCGAAGAGGCAATGACCAAGGCGGATACCCCCCTCCCCCGCGGGTTACCCCCGATGCAGGACGAGGAAATTAGAAACTTGATCGAACGCAGTCTGGCAGGGGACTCAGGCAAAGCATCTTCCACAGTTTTCAAAGGAATCAAAGATTTCGAACATTTTCTTTCCCAAGCCGTTGAACGAGCCAAGGGACTCCCCCTCTATGCCAAGCATTTGGCGGAAGATCTAAAGGTTGGTGAATATCAGGCTGGAAAAAAGACCTCCTTTGATTTACCCGCGGGTTTACAGGAATATCATCAGGATTTGTTTGTCCGCATGGCCAGTGGAGACTTGGATATGGTCCGAACCCAACTACTTACGCTTTTCGCAGTGGCCAATGAACCTTTGGCTTTTCATGAAATTCGGGATTTTCTACTCCACCGCAAACTGATTCCTTTGGATTCAAAAAACCAACTGCTGGAATCTGCAATCCAGTCGCTTGCTCCCTTGGTCTCAACCGCACCCGACCCCGAAGAAGAAGTGGGTTATCTCTTTTACCACCCCGCCCTCCGTGAGCATGCTTTGCAATCTCCGGACTTAGAGGCTTCCGTTTCCTTGACCAAAGACGCTTTTGTCGAATTGGCACTAAAAAAAGCACCCCCTTCATCTTTGGTTAATTATCTGATTCGTTCAGGAGTGTATCACCTCATTGACTCGGAACGGGACAAAGAAGCCCGTGGTCTTTTGCTCAACCCTCATCATCTTTTTCAGATGCATGCACAGGGGATTCAATTGCCTGAGTTGCTCGGTTATTGGACAAGACTGGGTGGAGAGCAGAAGGCCCAGCCATACCTGGAAGTTTTGGACCATGACTTGGATCAGGAAAGCTTCCCGCAAATTGATCTGATTTGCCAATTGGTTCAAAAAGCCGGTTGGTCCACCCTATCTGGAAATCTGGCTCGGAAATCTCTTTCCTTCTATTTTAATTTTTTGGGTCCAGCACATCCCAAGGTTGTACTCAGTTGGCTCAACCTTGCTGATCTCCCGGATTGCACCGAATCTTTTTCATCGAGGAATGAGAGCCAGGCGATGGCGAAGTGGTCGGAGTTACGAACTCAGGGTGAGTTCTTAGAGAACGTGGATCCGAAAGCCTTTGAGAAGGAAGTGGGCATCCCCCACTCCCGGGCAATCGAGATTGAGGAGGCCCTGAAGGCCGGAATCCAATGACCGAACGGATTTGGGTACGGGTTGAGGGTCAAAACCATGGCCCCTTCAACCGTGAACAGTTGAAGAAGATACTGGCGGAGGAAAAGTTCCCCCCGAGCAGTTTGTCCGCACGCGAAGGAGGAAAAAGATGGCTTCCTTTGTTTTACCTCGCCGAGGAGCTTGGAAAGTTACCAACCCCGTGGGCATTCCCCCTGCAGATCTACCAGGAGGAAAAAGATCCAAGAATCCGGCTCTGGGCCATGATCGACTTTTGCGAGATGCTCTGCCGCATGCTCACCTTTTCTTTTCTGGCGGAACGGGAAAAAAAGGAGTCCATCGATTCGGATACCCGCACCCAACTTGCCCGCCTGATGGATCAGCCCACTTTTGGAAGCTGGCTAAACTGTGCCCTCTTGCTCGGGGAAGGACATCGATTCCCCCCTGCTCTGAAAAAGCTGGAATATTTTCTTTCCCATTCCCTGAAAGGTTTACTTCGGCCTAACGAAAAGAAGAAACGAAGTGATGAAACCAGCCTGATTGAATTACGCAACCGCATGGCTCATTACGGTCCGATGCTGCGAAGCGAGGCCGAACGCATGCTATTGATTTGGGTACCCCAATTTGAAGACCTGATCACCCAAAGCGGATGGCTTGCAGCCTGCAATCTCCTTGGAAAAAACAAGGAGCAGAACTGGTGCGTCATTCAGGGACCGGAAGGAAGAACCACACCCCATACCGGGTTTACCCTGCCGGAAAAAGAACCGGATGCAGTCTGGCTGCAGATCGAGGAATTGAACCTGCGGCTTTGGCCGATGGCTGCCTTCGGCCGGCCCAGCCTCGAAGAGGATGCAAGGGACCGGACTCTTGAGCAGGAGCACTCCCAAGTCTATGTTCG
>Ga0181552_10000805_pt1 | contig 24151 bp, 13 predicted proteins | sample 011ome_18_FD_130583 | JGI IMG/M metagenome (GOLD analysis project Ga0181552, IMG submission 130583) | Coastal salt marsh microbial communities from the Groves Creek Marsh, Skidaway Island, Georgia - 011501BT metaG (megahit assembly) | ecosystem: Environmental > Aquatic > Marine > Intertidal...
GGCGTTTACGATCGCAATTACCGCCATTATCTGGGTCGGTATGACAACTAATGACGACTCATGGACTGGCAACCGCAACGTCTGTGTTGGCGAGTGCTATGAAGCTTGGAAGGCGGAGAACGGTGGAAGTATTGCCGATATCGAGCGTGTGAAGCAGGAAGCGCTTGCGGCGGCATCGCCTGAAGCACTAGGTGAAGTCTATTACGGCCAGTGCATCGCTTGTCATGGCGGAAACGGTGAAGGTGGTATTGGACCTAAGCTTGCTGGCCAGACCGTCAGCGATATTGCTGACAAGCTGACAGGGTACCGCGCAGGCGAGCCGCGCGGCGCACAATCTGCCATGATGTGGCCGGTGGCCAAGCCAATGACTGATGACGACATTGGCAACATTGCAGCGTACATCGGCACACTGTAAGGCCTGATCTATGAGGTGGCGTTCGCCACCTCGCTTTCTCTGTCAACCCACTGCCAAAGCGCTCCCACCACAGCGAGTGGCATAACGGCATACGCTATGACGGACGACACTTGTGCAGAGAGCACGCCCAGCACCAGCAGCCTGACGACTTCCTGTGCCCTAAACAGTGCGGAGTTATAGTTGCTGAGCAGCGCCGCATTCGCAACGCCGACCCAGAGCATCATCGCCCACGCGTAGGCCTCATATCCCAGCAGTAGTTGGCTGCGCTGCGCCACCACCAGGAGCAGCGTTATCAGGATCAAATTGGCTACGCCGCTTAACTTCCGAGCCCGAGATACCTGCGGGTCATATTTTTCGAATGGTTCAGTGGCATGTGTTCCCGGTGGCGGGTCGGCCACCAAATCAGAGGGCTGCCATGCAGGGTGGGAGAAAGGAACCCGCAAGCGATCAGACCAATTCCGAGTTCGCCACATATCACTGAGCATGTCTCTGTAGACGTGAAGCCATGCTTCCAGAGGAGACCAGGATCGAATGGGTTTGGTGATGCCATAAATGCAAGGCTCAGAGGGCAGCTCGCGCTGATATGACCCGAACAATCGATCCCAAATGATGAATACACCGCCGTAGTTACGGTCTAAGTAGCAGGCGTTTCTCGCATGATGTACGCGGTGATTCGATGGAGACACAAACACGTATTCGAACCAGCCAAGCTCACCCACATGCTCCGTATGCACCCAGAACTGGTAGATCAGGTTCAGGGCGCCCACTGTCACCATCATCTCGGCGGGCACACCGATGAAAAACAGGGGCGTGTAAAAAATCCACCCAAAAAGAAAACCCGAGCTCGTCTGACGCAAAGCCGTCGACAAGTTGTAATCCTCGCTCTGATGGTGAACCACGTGCGCGGCCCAAAAGAGCTTCACTTCATGTCCCGCTCGATGCGAGCAGTAGTAGCAAAGGTCATAGAGCACAAAGGCAAGCAGCCACGCCTGCCATCCATCGCTTGTCCAGGTGGCAAACGGTGTAACCGATGCCAGCCATGCATACACAGCGCCGCCCACCCCAAGCGCTACAAATCGGCGCGCCTGCGACAGACCACCCAATGTGAGGCTGCTTACCGCATCGGTCAGCCGGTAGGTATCTCGGCCGCGCCAGCGCCCCCACGACCACTCAACCGCAATTGAGAGCAGGAAAAAGGGAACGGCTAGAGCAATTAAATTCATCGTCGGAGTATAACCCTGTCCCAGAGCAATCCTCACGTCACAACCGCGACAAACCCGTTAGCCTCTAACAAATGATGAATACTTCGCGCAGGTACACATGCTCACCAAATTGTGGGATAACACGGCGGCTGGCCCGCTACGACTCAATCTCAAAAACGATACGGAAAAATAACAATGCACATACGCACCCTCACAGCATGGTCTACCCTGCCCCGCACTCTGCTCACCTGCTTGATCTGTTTGTTGGTGTGGGCTCAGCATGCCGCCGCCGCGACGCACGAAGCCAGCATTGAGCGAGATCAGTACGGCGTTCCGCATATTTACGGAGAGACCGACGCGGATGCTGCATTCGGTCTGGCTTATGCCCAGGCAGAGGATGCCTGGCCGATCATGGAGGGAAGCCTGCCGTTCTTCCGAGGAAACGCAGGGCTCTACGAAGGTCAGGAGGGCGCGCAGTCTGACTATCTAGTGAAATGGCTCGATTTATGGGGAACGCTTGATCGCGACTACGACCGAGTCCTGTCGCCCGAGATCCGCCGTTATGTTGAGGCGTTTGCTGAAGGTTTTAACGCCTTTACTCGAGATAACCCCTCCGAAGTGAAGCATCCTGAGCTGTTGCCGATAACGGGTAAGGACATTATTGCGGGGCACATGCTGAGGCACCCGCTCTTTTACGGATTTGACGGGCCTGTACTCGAACTCTTTGGCGACGAGCGGCCTAATACAGTCAGTAAAGCGCCCTATAACCCCAAGCCCAAAGACCCCATTGGTTCCAACGCAACAGCGATTGCACCCTCGAGAACGGACGACGGATCAACCTATCTCATCATCAACTCTCATCAGCCACTGACCGGACCTGTCGCCTGGTACGAAGCACATATCGAGTCGGGCGAGGGACTCAATGTCATGGGCGGCCTGTTCCCTGGCGCGCCCACCATGGGAGTCGGTTTTACGGAGGAGCACGGATGGGGTGCCACAGTGAACAAGCCCGATCTTGTGGACATTTACGTGCTTGAGATGAACCCCGAAAACCCCAACCAATACCGACTTGATGGAGAGTGGCGAGACTTAGAGGTAGGCGAAGTAAAACTAAAACTGAAACTCTGGGGTTTCTTCCCCTGGTCAGTTAAGCGGGAGGTGCTTCGATCAGTGCATGGCCCTGCCTTGAGGACCGAGCACGGTGTGTATGCCATTCGTTACGCCGGCATCGATGAGATGAAGCAGGTTGAGCAGTGGCTGGCGATGAACAAGGCCAAAAACTTCGACGAGTGGAAAGCGGCCGTGGCGTTGAATCACATCCAGAGCTTTAACTTCGTGTACGCCAATCGGCATGGCGATATCCATTTTATTCACAACGCACAGTTGCCTGTGAGAGCTCCAGGTTGGAATTGGCAACAATACCTGCCGGGTGATCGCTCCGATTTGATCTGGCAGGGCTACCACCCTACGTCGGCGCTCCCTCAAGTCACCAACCCGGAGTCAGGATTTTTGCACAGCGCCAATCAAACGCCCTTCAACGTCACCGAGGCGCAGGACAACCCGCAGCCGAATACAGTGCCTGCTAATGGTGGCTGGCAAACACGTATGACCAACCGGGCAACTCGGGGATTGGAGCTCTTTGCTGACTTTGAGCAGATTTCTTTTGACGAAGCCTGGCAGTTAAAACACGACAACAGCTACTCGGTGAACTACCGGGGCATGATCTTTTTGAGCGAAGTCACTGCGCTCCCAAGGTCAGACGACAAGGTTAGCCGTGCGATCGAGATTCTTGAGAACTGGGATCGCGGAACCGACAAAGACAATCGTGGAGCCGCACTGGGGGTGTGTGTTCTTGCGGCCGAGTGGCAGGCCGAAAGCGGCGGTACCAATAATCCCGATGCGCAAGTCATTCTTGATAATTGCATCGACCAAACCTTGGAGATTGGTGGTCGTCTTGACCCCCGCTGGGGTGATGTCAATCGACACGGTAGAGATGATACGCATTGGCCTGTTGCTGGGGGGCCAGACACCCTTCGGGCGATCTACTCTCGACGGCTTGACGGAGATGACCACCTGACGGCCGTCGCGGGTGATGGGCTCTATTACTTCATCCGTTGGACGCCTGATGGCGAGCAGAAATTGCTTGGCACCCACCAGTACGGTAATGACATGACCAATCCGGAGTCGCCGCATTACCTAGATCAAGCGGAGGACTACACGAATGAAATTCTCCACGAGCCTTTGTATACCACTGACAGCCGCAAGGGACGTGTTGAAAGACGCTATACCGTACGTTCGGATTAGTTGTTGCCGCCACACCAACGCATTTTAGGCAGATTCATTCTTAAGCCAACATCTGCCTGTGGCACCCAAACAAGGTGACCACTATTTTAGGTCATCTAAATCAGGTGTCGCATTGTCACTGCCATATACCCACTAATCTCATGTGAGTCCCATTTTGCCTGCTTTGCTCTGTTGCCTCCTTGACCCGTTGCTATGCTCCAAGCTGTTAAGAATCTTAATAAAAGAATCACATTCGAGCGACCATGGCAAAGGTACAACTCCTCGGCAACAAGGCGGACGGTTATCAACTAACCGTTGACGGCGAACCGTTCTTTATCAAAGGAGCGGGGCTGGAGTTCGGCCATCTGAAATCATTGGCTGAGGCCGGTGGAAATGCCTTCAGAACCTGGCGCGTAGCGAATGGCGAGCGCGACGCGATCGATATTCTCGATGAGGCAGACGCCCTCGGACTCAAGGTTTGCATGGGGCTCGATATTGCGCGCGAGCGGCATGGATTCGATTATTCCGATCAGGACGCGGTCAGCGCTCAAAATGAAGAAATGATGCGCGATGTGGTTCGTCTAAAAGATCATCCGGCATTACTGATGTGGGGTCTTGGAAATGAGCTTAATCTGCGTGCCAAAAATGATGGCGTGTGGGATGCCATAGAGGACCTCGCCCTTCGCATCAAGGAAGCAGACCCCGATCATCCGGTGACAACCATGCTTGCGGGTATCGATTCACCAACGGTCAGTGCGATCGCCAAGCGAGCGCCCTCTCTCGACTTCCTGTCATTTCAAATCTACGGAGAGATCGACCAGCTTCCCGCCATTTTAGAAAAAGTTGGGTATGACGGTCCTTATCAAGTCACTGAATGGGGTCCCACCGGGCACTGGGAGAGCCCAGAGACCCACTGGAAGCGACCCTTTGAGCCCTCGAGCACGCAAAAGGCAAACGATATTGCCCGTCGCTACCAAGACATCATCCTGGCGGACAGCAAATGTTGTCTGGGTGCCTACATCTTCCTATGGGGTCAAAAGCAAGAGCGAACGCCGACCTGGTACGGCATGTTTTTAGAGGCCGGTGAACGGACCGCGGCTGTTGATGTCATGCAGAAGGCATGGACCGGCGAGTGGCCCGCACAGCGAGCCCCAGAGATTCAATCACTTCGTCTTAACGATCAAGAAGCACCGGCAAGCGTCGAGGGCATAACGAATCAGGTGTTTCGTGCTGAAGTCGATGCTGCCGACAAGAACGACCATCTTATTTCTTGGCGAGTTCGCGAGGAGGTCCCGGCGGCGCTGCAAAGCGATGGCGGTGACTTTGAGCCTACCCCCCCCACCATTGAAGCCGTTATCGGAACGCAAAATCAGCAGTTCAGTTTTCAACTATCCGAGCCGGGCGAGTACCGCCTGTTCTGTCAGATCGATACGCCCTATGACAGCAGTGCCGTTGCCAACATCCCATTTCTTATTAAACCCGAGCCTCAAAAAAGAACGAGGTTCTTCAATCTGTTCAGAAGAAGCGCAGCATGACGACTAACACGCTCACACAATCAACCGATCTGGTATCTGACATACCGGGGACATCCAAGATTCCCCTGTCGCAGAAAATCGCTTTCGGCATCGGAATGCTGGCCAACCAGATGTTCCCTGCGGCTCTCGGAATTTTTATGGTGATTCTCGTCGAGAGTCTGGGTATGAGCCCACTTATGTGGGGACTCATTTTCTTTCTACCCAAATTGGTGGATGCACTGACTGACCCGCTAATGGGGTATATCTCTGACCGAACAGAATCTCGCTGGGGCAAGCGGCGACCGTTTGTGTTCATAGGTGCAGTCATTGCCGGGCTGTCCTACATCGCCATGTGGCAGCTGTATGAAGACAACGGTATCACTTACAACTTTTGGTATTTCCTCGGCTGGTCAGTCATATTTTTCCTAGGTATGACCATTTTCAGCGTGCCTTACGTCGCCATGGGTTATGAAATGAGCGACGATTATCACGAGCGAACGCGTTTGATGGCGGTTGCGCAGTGGATAGGCCAATGGGCATGGGTCATTGCACCTTGGGGATGGGTCGTGCTCTATGACCCAGAGTGGTTTGCTTCCGCTACCGAGGGAGCACGTACGGTGTCCATCTATGTTGGTCTTATCTGCATGCTTCTGGCGATGGTTCCCGCTATTTTCTGTGAATCTGAGGACACAAGTACTGCCGAGGCTAAGGCAGAGAGTAAAACACTGAGTGAAACTTTTGCAGAGCTGTTCCGGGGCATTGGTATCACCCTTAAAAACAAACCGTTTCAGCGCATCTGCACAGCGACCTTCTTTATCTTTAACGCCTACAACTGCGTTGCTGGTTTCGCATTTTTCATCATCGTCTACTACATGAACAGCGGTGACCCTGTGGCGGCCGGTGTGTGGCCCGCAATGTTTGGTAGCGTGTCAGCGCTGTGCACCTGCTTCTTGGTGATTCCAATCGTTAACCGAATGGCGCAGCAATATGGTAAACACCGAACGTTTTTGATTACTCAAAGCATGTCGCTTGCTGGATATGCCATGTTCTGGTGGAGCTTTTCTCCTGAGAACCCTTTCCTCATGTTTCTTCCGATTCCCCTCTTCGTGTTTGGTATCGGCGGACTATTCACCATCATGATGTCCATGACAGCTGATATCTGCGATCTCGACGAACTCGAAACGCATGAGCGCCGAGAAGGCCTCTTTGGCGCCATTTATTGGTGGATGGTTAAGTTCGGTGCCGCTTTTGCCGGCCTGTTAAGTGGTCTCATTCTGGCATTCGTAGGCTTTGATCAGAATGTTGCTGTCCAGACAGAGGAGGCACTCAATGGTTTGCGATCTGCATTCATCTTGGTGCCAGCTTCAGGAACGCTCATTGGCATTTGGGCCATGTGGAACTATGACCTCAATGAGGAGCAGGTCACTGCGATCAGGGAAGAGCTTGACGCACGCCGGACGTGATCGGCGGTCTCTGGCCTAGGGGCTACGGCGACAAATAGTCGCCGTAGGACTCGACAATCCAGTGCGCTTTGTAGGGCGTGGCGAGAAGCGCAATCTCTTACGCCGCAGACATAAAAAAGCCCGCTACAGCGGGCTTTTTCTTCACGCGCACATGATTTCAGTCCATGACCTTTGTGACACGTACATCAATGCGTACATAGTGCCCTGCTTTCTTAAACAGCGCCTCTGACTGCTCGGCAGATAACCGGCTTCCCATGACAGACTCGGTTGCACCGTCGGCCGCATGCAACGTAATTGAAGCCGAGTCAGCAAGCGCCATAACGACTGGCACCTGGCAGTAGGTGAAGCCAAGTTCCCCCGCCTCCAATGAAACCTCTTGCGAGACACCGGCCACATCAAAGTACCGCAGCGTCTCCGTAGAAGCCAAAAACTCCGATCGTCGGAGCACCGTCGGTTGGAAGCTAACGCAGGCATCGGCGACATTAACACCCAACTCAAGGAGACGTGTCAGTACTTCCTCCTTCACCTGCCCTGTCATTCCGGGCTGGCGCGCACCAGCGAAATCAGGCGTATGAGAGTAGGGGTCCGTCGGGAATGCACCGTAGACGTCTGGCGTCTTATTAAAGCCGATACCCTCTCGCACGTCGTAGTAAGCGGCCTGCAGACCCGCCACTACGCCGGCCGAAGCACCGGCCTCCTCTGCCTGTTTGACCGTTTCCATAACGGCCAAGAGCAGTTTTGACACCATATGCCAGTAAATCGAGCCCAGCCCCTCATAGGCGTACATGCCGCCGGAGCGGCCAGTAAAGTTGGCACAGTCAAACAGATCAGAGAACAGGCCCTCAATGACAGCCCTCTCTTCCTCGACTTCCTCAACAAAACCCTCATTCGCAAGCGTCGTTAATGCGCCCGCTACCGAGGCCGTATTGTTGAATTTTCCTGCAAAGAAAACCTGGCCCGACTGATCCGCCTCAATCAGATCGGTATTCCCAGCAGCGAGCAGTTTCGTCATCAGCTTGGAGGCCTGAACACGCTCGCTGGGCACTAGGTTTCGATCCATAAAGCTGGGCAGACGTCGATTGGGATAGAGTAGATACGAGTGTTGGCGCGCCGTGTATAGCGCAGATGCTCGCAGTGTTTTGAGGAGTGCGAGTGACTCCTCTGCGCCCAACAGCTCCGAGCTTAAGACGGCAACCTGACCCTCGAGCATTTCATACAGGCACTTGATCTGAACACCGTCATCGCGCACGGCAATGCGGTTGTAGGCATGATAGAGCCCATCTTCTCGGCGGTTAGACCGAATGCTCACGGCACTGATATCACGTGCACGCGACAAACAGTCGGTGACGCTGGAAAGTTTGACCGACGCTTTTGAGCCCGAGAAGCCGTTCTCGTAGATGCCTTGGCGGTAACGCTCGGCCGCAGTGCCCAGGGCTTCCATGACTTCTTTTCTGACAGCGTCTGACACTGGTCCGGTACCGATCGAGTCCTGATGGGTCTCCAGGACAGAGGCCACCTCAGACATGAAGTCGGCCACCTCAGCTGATAATGGCAACGAGTCCTGCTCAAGCTCTGCAAAGAGGGGGACGACCTTGTTCAGGAATCGATGGAGGTAACACAAGGTCACGACGGAAACACCGGTCCCAACGAGTGCGTTATTGGCATCATTCCACTCGGGACGCTGGGTATTCATCCAGATACCGGTATCGGGAACGAAGTTCGCAATTTTGGAGAGTAAGGTGACCAAAATCTTTTCTGCCAGATTGACCTGATACACCTCGCCGTTCGGATTCGGCATCAGCCGACCATCAGCACCCATGGCATCCACACGTTCATCGATGATTCGATCCAACGTCTCATCGAACTCGATCGTGTCGTAAGGGTCTTTCAGAATGCTGGCATAGGACTTTATTCGGTACGGTACGTTGGCGTACGCAAACGCATCGCTAAACATCATGGACTTAAGCGCAGCTGGATTGTGTGCCACTGACTGCTCAATCAGTTTAAGAAGGTATATGAGCTGGTGATCACCCCAATAACCGATATTTGCCCAGGGGTTTTCGGGCTCCGGCCGCTCCCAGTCGATCCCCTGACGCGTGATTCGATAGGGGTTGTAGCCGTCTGCAGTCGTCGCGTTAACGAACTTTGAAATCATATTCGCGCCAAAGCACGGAATGGACGAACTGAGCGCCTCCCAGTTCTGGAAGATATCGCGCCAATTGCCCTCGTAATTCAGGAGTTTCTTCCCTTTCTCGTCCTTCACCTTGATGGCGAATCGATTCCAGGGACGCGATGGATCTCCGTGACGACGACTAAAACTCAGCGGCAAGTACTCTCTACACAAACGCTGAAGCTGCGGATCTGTGCTGTTTTCCAGCGCAGCATCCAGATCGTGATAGGTCATGCTCGCGGGCAATGCGTCGAAAAACGGCTTGTTGGCCTCAAAGACCGCACGATTCCATTCGCCGCAGAAGGCTGTTAAATCGGCCTTTCCGATGGCGTAGTTGTCGATAAATAAGCCGCCGCGCATGATGTTGAACAGCACATTAGAGGCATGATGGTTCGCTCCCAACGTGTCACCGGTCATCTGTATTCCGTCAGCGGTACTAATGAGACGCTCGAGATTCCGTGAGCCGCTCTCGATGTCACTTGCAATCAAGGCCGGAATGTCGGTCTCGCTTTGAATTAGCGATACCGTGTCTCGAACTGCAGCGGGGCCTTGGTTTACGTCAGCGACGATTCCCCAACGACGTTGATCGCCTCCGGACAATTCGAAAGCCTGATGAATAAAGTACGACCCTCTGCGTCCAAGCACTTCCTGCTCTTCGCTTATTGAGCGACCGGATCGAAATTGGCTCAGCTGGTTTGAGCTAATGAGGTAGGTTGCGGCGACCACGCCATAGGACCAAACCGTGGTCGCTGACAGCGCCTCACTGGGTTCCGCTTTATCCGACAGGATCGAGCTCATCGCGTACACGGCAAGACCGGAATCTGGCACTAGCTCATTTTTCTTATAAGCGTCGACTAAACAACTGAGCTCGTTTTGGGTGCCCGCTAAAACGCCATACGGAAGTAAATTCTCAATGCCGTCCAGTATTTCTATGGTTGCGCGCGTGTCGCCGATCGCCCCAATGACGGACTCCTTAACGAAACCAAAGCGGTCAGACGTTGACCAGGAGTAGGTAAATTGAAGCCCTAAATCGTGATTGATTTCCTCGAAAACAAGCTTGTCACCCAGCACATTCTTGTAGAGGTTCCGAGTAACGCGATAGATACCCGCGTGCGATCGAGAGAAAGGCTCCCACAGCTTCCTTTTGCCGTCTTGTTCGGCAATGACGATCGTTCGACTACCCGTATTATCCGAATTGTCCCGAATCTTGTCCTCGGTGTAGTACGGGAACAACGCACTGTCGCAATCCGTTCGCCCGGCAGACAGACCGCCCCTCGTCGAGATGAACATCCAGTGGTTGGAATCGCTAACGACACTGATGAAGAAATCATCCATGCCATCGACATTAGCGATGCGGTAATAAGACTCACCATCACGAGTGACGTAGTCACCCTGCACGGCAGCGGAAGAAGCAATAAGGGGATTGTCACCCAAATACAGCGTTTCGTTAGTCATATCTCTCAATCATTAATTTCGTGATATTCGAACTGTGAGTTGTTGCAGCCGTCTCGCGATCGACCGCCCTACTCTCGTGTCACCGGTTATCCTAATTATCGGCGCATCAGTTCTACTGACGGACTGAGGTTCGTGACCCTGATGAGCCACAACCCTCTAAACTCGGGACGATATGCTAAAACACCACCCATTCTAGTGATACCGAGGTTCATCCAACTTATCCAGCGAATACGCCCGCTCGTCGTATTGAAGGTGTCTAAAGAGGCATCCTTGCTTAGCATCGCGTCTCCACAGTCACAGACACGCGAGGAGAAACGTGGGTAAGCGAACCGGAAAACACCATTATTTGATTGGGCAGGACAATCGTAGTGCCAGCGAACACGATTTGGACGCCCGCCTCGAGCAATTGCTCGAAGAAAAGATGCATGGCATTTCCTTTAGCGCCTATACCAAGGGTCAGAAACCCGGGGATGAACTCACACGCGAGCAGATCGAGCACAGGATGACATTGCTTGCGCCACGCTTTAATTGGATCCGCTCTTTTTCTACCACGCAAGGTAACGAGCACATCCCCCAAGTTGCCAAGGCGATGGGGTTAAACACCTTGGTCGGTGCCTGGCTTGGCGAAAACCCTGACAAGAACAGGAACGAAATAGAGAAGCTTATCGAACTGGCTCATGAGGGAGCGGTCGATGTCGCCGCGGTTGGTAATGAAGTTCTCTATCGGGGCGACCTCGATGAGATGGAGCTCCTCGACTTCATGGCGGAAGTCAAAGAACGGTTGCCATCAACGGTTCCCATGGGCTATGTGGATGCCTACTACGAGTTTGAGGCGCGGCCACAAGTAACAGACGCCTGCGATGTCCTGCTCACCAACTGTTACCCCTTTTGGGAAGGGTGTGCTCTGCCTTATGCAACGCTTTATATGCAGGACATGTATCGTCGGGTACAAAAGGTTGCCAATGGGAAACGAGTCATCATTTCGGAGACGGGCTGGCCAAGCTCTGGTGGAAACTTCTACGGCGCTGAGTCATCTTTACAGGGTGCCTACCTCTACTTTTTGAAGGCCATGGAGTGGGCAGCTGAGGACGATGTGGAAATGTTTTACTTCGCATCGTTTGATGAAGAGTGGAAAGTGTCTGGCGAAGCGGGTGAAGGTGACGTCGGTGCCCACTGGGGATTGTGGGATGAAAATGAAAAATTTAAGTACTCGAATCTACTATGACTAAATCGAAACGCCTGTCTTATAAGCGCGCCATCTGCTACTCGGGATTCCGAGACGGGCAGAGTCCTGATACGGGCGTATTCCCCACAGAATCCGAAATTCTGGAAGATTTAAAGTTACTCGAAGGGCATTGGGATGCCCTCCGGGTTTACGCCTGTGACCTGCACACCGAGCGAGTACTCAAGGTGATTGAGGAGGAGCATCTACCGTTTACGGTCATGCTCGGCGCTTACATTGGTGCGGAAGTAAGCAACCCGAATTGTCCTTGGGGCGGTGTTTACAGCGACGAGACACTAAAGATCAATCGCCTTCGCAACCAGCAGGAGCTCAATCGAGCGGTGCAGTGGGCAAATCGCTATGAGGATATCGTCGACGTCGTCTCCGTGGGTAACGAGGCAACGGTAGACTGGACTGACCATCTCATTGAACCAGAGACGGTCACCGCTTACGCGACATTCCTGCGCTCGCGCATCTCACAACCCGTCACGTTCTGCGAAAACTATGTGCCTTGGCTAGATAAGCTTACGGACCTAGCTGACGAGTTGGATGTCATTGCCATCCATACCTACCCCGTCTGGGAATATAAAACAGTCACCGAGGCGATGGCGTACACGCGCGAAAACTTCAATGCGGTTCAAAACGCTCATCCCGACAAACAGGTCATTATCACGGAAGCGGGATGGGCTACTGCGTCAAACGGTCGAGGTATTCCGCCCGAGAATGTGGGTGAACTGTTTCAGGAGACCTATCTGCGCGAGTTGCTCGCGTGGGCTGAGGACGAACAGATACGCGTCTACATCTTCGAAGCCTTCGACGAGAATTGGAAAGGCTCTGACCATCCATTAGAGCCGGAGAAGCATTGGGGTATCTATCGGGCCGACCGCTCGGCAAAGCCTGCGTTGTCACTTCAGTTGTAGTTCCCAATCATAAATACCCCTCATAGGGCTAATGAATAGGACAGTGCCAGATTCGCGACTGTATTCCTGCGTATACTGGCCAACAACAATAAACAGTGTAGAGATTTAGCAACCATGAACGGAGCGGATTTACTCATAAAAAAACTAGCTGACGCGGGCGTCAGCGCATGTTTCGCCAATCCGGGTACGTCCGAAATGCAGCTTGTCGCTGCACTCGATAAAGAACCTCGAATAAGGGCAGTATTAGGTTTGTTTGAGGGTGTCGTGACCGGCGCGGCGGATGGCTTTGCGCGTATGACTGATACGCCAGCGCTCACACTACTTCACCTTGGGCCAGGTTATGCCAACGGCATCGCCAACTTGCACAATGCATCTCGAGCACGTGTACCTGTCCTGAACATGATCGGTGATCACGCGACTCACCATCTCGAGCTCGACGCACCGCTCACCTCCGATATTGACGGACTTACCTCCGCCGTGTGTTCCTGGACTGGCGTGTCAACCAGTCCGGATGACTTACCTGAAGTAGGACTTAATGCGTGGCAGGCCAGCATGGAATATCCGGGCAACGTCACTGCCTTTATCGCCCCCGCAAATCACGCGTGGGATCCCGCTACTGGCGATGTCGATATTCCCGACGTCCCCACTCCCAAGACGCTGGATGACCAACAAATTAAAGATGCCGCTCAAGCACTGAAAACCAGTAGCTCAGCGGCTTTATTTATGGGGGGGCATGCCTTACGCGAGGCCGGTCTCGTTCAGGCTGGGCGTATCGCCGAAGCAACGGGCGCTCGCCTCATTACAGAGACCTTCTTTACCCGCCAGCAGCGAGGTGTTGGGCGCGTCGAAACCGAGCGCCTGCCTTACTTCGGTGAAATGGCGGCAGAGCACTTAAAGGAGCTCGATACCCTTATCATCGTTGGTAGCAAACCACCCGTTTCCTTCTTTGCCTACCCCGGCAAACCCGGATGGTTATCACCCGAAGGAGCGACCTTACTGCAAATGGGCGATCACAGGGTTGACGCCATTGACACCCTAACGCGCATCGCGGATGCCTTGGACGCTCCAGAGCAGGTTACGAAAGTCGCACAGAAAGTCGAACACGCCTTAGAACCCGGCCCCATTAATGCGGTCGAACTCGGTAAGGTCATCGCCAATCGACTTCCTGAAAATGCCATTGTTGTCGACGAAGGTGCGACGAACGGGCTCGGGGCGTTTCTCATGACCGGAAATGCAGCGCCACACGACTGGCTGACTCTTACGGGCGGCGCCATTGGCGCAGGATTGCCCATGGCGGTTGGTGCCGCAATAGCCTGCCCCGATCAAAAAGTCATAGGCTTAGAAGCTGATGGGTCAGCCATGTACACCGTTCAGGCACTGTGGACCATGGTACGAGAAGATCTCGACGTGACTGTGTTGATCCTCAACAACGGATCGTATGCCATCCTGAATATTGAACTCGCTCGGGTCGGTGTTGAAGCGCCCGGCCCCACGGCCTTGTCATTGCTCGATCTGACCAACCCTGCCATTCAGTGGACCGATATTGCGAAAGGCATGGGAATGTCAGCAGAGCGCGTAGACACGGTTGAAGCACTGGACCAAGCAGTAGCGCATGCAATGGCAGAGCGAGGTCCGCGCCTCATCGAGGTCATTCTGTAGATATCGGTCGCGGCTTTGTCGACCTCCGTATTGCCAAAGTGACAAAATAATTGGCTTGCAATTCTGAAATCTCGGATATACTCCGCCGATGGTGAAATTTCGCTTGTCTAAGCGGTCCTCAGGTATGTCAGCAGTGCTGGTATGCGCAGTCTTGGCCGCGTGTTCTGATACAACGGACGAACCATCAACTAATGCGCGTGGTTCATGGGGGGCGCGGGAACTTCCTGTTGTGACGGCTCCCGTCGAACGCGCACCTCTTATAGATTCGATTAAATCCGTCGGCACCGCTCGCGCTCGTCAGAGTGTAACGCTGTATCCGGAGAGCTCTGGGGTCGTGACGTTCGCAAAACTGGCACCCGATACATCCGTAGTTAAGGGCGAGACCCTGCTTAAATTGGATGATCGTGACCAAGCCCTTGCCGTACGACAGGCGGAAGTGGAACTGGCGGAAACGAAACGAATACTGACCCGGTATTTCTCTCTCAATGCGAGCGAAGCGAATATTCCTCAAAGCACGATTGATACGGCGCAGAGTAGTGTTGATCTGGCTGAGATTCGCCTCGCCCAAGCGCAGGTCGAGCTGTCTCGTCGGCAGGTTACAGCGCCTTTTTCTGGGCGTATTGGTATTACGGATGTGGAAATTGGCGATCGCGTGGACACATCAACAATTGTTACCACGCTAGATGACCGAAGCATCCTGCTCGTTGATTTTACGGTACCAGAGAGTTTCATCGGCCGGATCGTGACGGACCTTGAAGTGAAAGCCCGGCAGTGGGAATCACCCGACGACAGTACCTCAGGTAGAATTGTTGCAGTCGATTCACGAGTGGACTCGGCCACCCGCGCTTTCAGAGCACGTGCGGCTATCGACAACAGCACCGACAACCTTCGCCCGGGCATGGCATTCGAAATTGACGCGTCTATCGAGAAAGGTGAATACCTCAGCGTGCCTGAGTTATCGGTTCAATGGGGTGCCGACGGTCCCTATGTCTGGTCGACTGAGGGTGATCGCGCCATGCGCTCCCCCGTGGAGATGGTGCGCCGCGTCGACGGTCGTATGTTGATCCGTGGTGAACTTTCCGAAGGTGAACGTGTGATTCTCGAGGGCATTCAAAGTGTTCGCCCTGGAATGAAGATCAAAGATATCAACGCAGTAAAAGCAACAGCACACTCATCTAAAAGCGAAAAGGCTGATCGCGGCTAAAATGCACAAGACAACCGGATGAAAGTCACTCTCAACACCCTAGCTGGTGCGGGCCTTCCCGCTATGGGTGTCAAGCGCCCATGGCTCGTCACTGTCATCAACTTATTAATTGCAATCGCAGGGCTTGTGGCGATTTTCGCCATTGAGGTGAGAGAATTACCTGACGTCGATGAACCTGTTGTCAATGTTCGCGCGAACCTGCCCGGAGCATCCCCAGAGACAATGGACGGGGAAGTTACACGTATTCTTGAGGGTGCCGTTGCGCGCGTCAGTGGCGTCAAAGAGGTGAACTCCAACAGTGAAGAGGGAAACTCCCGCATTCGTGCTGTGTTTGACCCCGGTGCCAATGTGGACAGAGCTGCCGCCGATGTCAGGGAGGCCGTTAGTCGGGTTCAGCGCCAGCTACCCGATAATGTCGAACAGTTAGCCGTCTTTAAGTCTGACGAAGATGCCGAGGAAATCATGCGCATCGCTGTGCTGGCGGACGGTATATCCGAGCAGGACCTCGCGACCATTGTCGAGCGCGATGTAGTTCCAGCATTCATTTCATTGCCGGGCGTGGCCGACGTCCCGCTGTTTGGCTCACGTCGACAGATCCTAAGAGTCGAACTGGACCCAGGTCGCATGAGCACCTATGGACTGACGGTGACCGACATACGTTCGGTACTGGCGCAGGCGCCGCTGGATGTGCCAGCTGGTAGTTTCAGGACGAGCGATCAGACGTTGCTGGTGCGTGCAGATGCTGCTGTCGAGTCGGAAGCCGACATTGGCAATCTCCTTATCACTGACAAAGTCCGGCTTCGAGACGTCGCACGCATTGCCTATACCCCTGACGATGCAACATCAGTGGTCCGCCTGAATGGTCAGCGAGTGCTGGGTGTTGGCGTGGTGAGACAAGCGGGCTCGAATACGATTCAAATCTCGGAAGGGGCCCACCAAGCGGTTGCACGTTTCAATGCTCAGCGCGATGACATCAAGCTACAGGTGATTTCCGACGAGGCCATCTTCATCAATGGTGCAGTATCTGAAGTACTACGCACATTGGCATTTTCCGTTCTCATCGTGATTCTCACGATTCGTCTCTTTTCCGGAAGCTGGCGGTTTACACTCGTTCCAGCCGTTGCGATACCTATATCACTGCTGGGCACACTCGCTGCAAGTTGGGTTTTAGGCTTCTCCATCAACATCCTGACACTACTGGCGCTCGTTCTGGCGACGGGTCTTATTGTTGATGATGCTATTGTGGTACTTGAGAGCATTCAGCGCCGACAGAAGCGCGGCGAGGGAACCAGCGCATCGTCTGTCCTAGGAACTCAATCCGTATTCTTCGCTGTTATCGCGACGACCATGGTGCTGGTTGCCGTCTTTGTCCCCATCGCATTTTTACCAGGGACCTCAGGACGTCTATTTAGAGAGTTCGGCCTCGTTCTGACCGTTGCGGTTGGTATTTCGTCATTTGTAGCATTGTCACTGGTGCCAGCGCTGATGGCGCGGTTAGGGAAATCTGAGGCTCCCGCCGCGACAGACTTACAATCCGCCAATATTTTTCAGCGTGCCTACAGCGCGAGCCTGCGAACAGTCCTCACCTACCCCATTACTTCAGTGCTGATATCGATTGGTATCGCAGCCGCGGCCGGGAGCGTGTATACGTCGCTGGACAGCGAGCTACTGCCGACCGAGGACCGCGGTAAGCTGAATATGTTTGCCAGAGGGCCTGCAGGCGTTGGCCTTCCCTATACCGAGCGTCAATCGGATCAGATCGAAGCTATCTTTCAGCCCTATTTGGATTCGGGAATCATCGAGAGTCTTTATACCGTCGCCGGCCGCTGGGACCCTAATATCATTTATGTGGTCGGCACGCTCAAGCCCTGGGACAAGAGAGACATATCGCAACAAGACCTCGCCGCGGAGATTCAACCGCAGTTGAATCAGCTACCCGGCGTAACCGCTCGTATTTACGGCAGCAACAGCTTGAATATGCGCGGTAGTTGGCGCGGCGGTATTCAGTTTGTGTTGCTTGGCAGTGAATACGAGGAAATTTATGCGGCAGCTCGCGTCTACGCCGATGCCATACGCGAGCGACTTGATAGCGTAGATAGCCCTCGTATTGACTACACCCCGTCGCAGGCCCAAGTAGCTATCAAGATCGACCGGGAGCGACTCGCTGACCTTAACGTCTCCATTGACGAACTCGCCCAGACCCTACGGGTCATGGTGGACGGTGTTCGGGTAGTCGATTTAAACGGCCGCGATCAATCGATCCCCATTGTCTTAAAAGCGGGTAAAAGCCGTATTCAGGGCCCCAATGATCTGGTGAATCTCTTTGTTCGCTCTCAGACGGGTCAGCTCATACCCCTGGCATCGCTGGTCACCATTGTCGAAGAAGGCGTCCCCGACGAACTTCGACGACTCTACCAACGGCGGTCAATCAGTATTGACATGCAGACGGTTGAGGGCGTGGCGTTGCAAACAGCCGTCGACGACCTTATGGCCTTGGCCCAAGAAGTCGTTCCCAGCTCCATCGCTGTTGTGCCCGAGGGCGAAGCGGCTCGCTTAGGTGAGTCTAGACGCGATTCGTTCTATGCCTATGGCCTTGCACTCTTAATTGTATTCTTGGTGCTCGTCGCGCAGTTTGAAAGCCTGACCTCAGCGCTCGTCATCATGACCATTGTGCCGTTCGGTCTTGCAGCAGCTATCTTCGCCCTGTTCATCACTGGAACGTCGCTCAACGTGTATTCACAAGTTGGACTCGTCATGCTGATTGGATTGATCGCCAAGAACGGCATTCTCTTGGTCGAGTTCGCCGATCAACGGCGTGATGCAGGTGCCAGCGTGCGGGACGCAATCGAAGGCGCCGCGAACATCCGACTCAGACCGATTGCGATGACTTTGATCTCAACCGTGCTCGGTGCACTTCCGCTCATCCTGTCCTCCGGCCCCGGGTCTGAAGCTCGCGAGGCTGTGGGCTGGGTGGTCTTCGGTGGACTGGGTCTAACGGCGTTCTTCACGCTATTCTTAACACCTGTGATCTACCTTGCGGTCGCACGCTTCTCCAAGCCTCGAGCCGATGCTCGGCTGAAGCTAGAGCAGGAGCTAGAGACTGCTGCCGAGCTCTAGTGCCAGCCTAGACGCATTTGTAGGTGGAACAGGGGGCCGCGCCACGAGGCCTATTTAGGTTGCGATATTGAAAACCAATGCAGACCCATTTTCGGCATGATCACCTTTTATCTCGGACGATTTGTGCCACTATTGAACCAAGTAAAATCGATGAGAGAAACGCGTGACCACTATCACCATCAACGAAAAACAGCATTCTTTTAACGGTATTGACCCCACGATGCCATTGCTCTGGGCGCTTCGCGATCACGCCGGAATTCAGGGCGTCAAGTACGGCTGCGGCGTAGGCCAATGCGGTGCCTGTACTGTATGGCTGGACGGCTTCGCCGTTCGTTCATGTCAGCTCCCGGTTGGTACGCTCGATGGCCGCTCGATCACAACAGTTGAAGGCTTGGCTGGCAATGCTTTACACCCAGTTCAGCAAGCGTGGATTGATCATGACGTCGCGCAGTGTGGCTACTGTCAGGCGGGACAGATCATGTCGGCGGCAGCTCTCCTTGAGCGAAATCCTAGCCCCTCGGACGATGAGATCGATGCTGCCATGGCGGGCAATCTCTGTCGCTGCGGTACCTATGTGCGCATTAAGTCGGCGATTAAAGCGGCCAGTGGCGCCATGACGGCATCCGCCCTCTTCTACAACGCCATGGAAGCAGAGGAGGTGTCAGCATGAATCAACCATCCAATCCGATCGCCAATACTGACAGACGCGACTTCCTTAAGATTTCACTGGGTCTAGCCCTATGCTCTTCGGGCAGCATTTCAATGATGTCTCTGGCTTCTGCCGAGGCGTCGGGCACTCTAAACGCTTATGTAAGCATCAACGCCGATGGCAGTGTCACTATTTATGGTCCAAACCCAGAAGTAGGCCAAGGCGTTAATACGTCTTTACCGATGATTGTGGCGGAAGAACTCGACGCCAAATGGGACGATGTTCGATGCGAGGCGGCGCCCGTTCAACAGCAATACGGAATGCAATTTGCCGGCGGTTCGCTCTCGATTCCCATGCGCTGGGATGAAATGAGAAAAGTGGGAGCTACGGCAAAAGAGATGCTGTGCCGGGCGGCGGCAACCCAATGGGGGGTGCCCCGTAAAGAGCTAACAACAGCTGATTCGATGGTGCTGCACAGCCGTTCCGGCAAAGCGGCTCATTATAAAGAGCTGGTCGCTGCAGCCTCACTCCTATCAGTACCTGACGAGGCCGATGTACGTCTCAAGGCACCTGAGCAGTACCGCTTGCTAGGTCAGCGTATTTCCAACGCGTCAGCGGAAGGTATCGCAACGGGCGAACCGATTTTTGGTATCGATGCCCAGGTCGACGGTATGGTGTACGCCAGTTTCGTTAAATGCCCCTCTATTGGTGGCGTCGCGAAGTCAGCCAACCTGGAGGTGATCAAAGCGCTACCAGGGATCATCGATGCTTTTATTCTTGATGGAACACCCGGGCCCTACAACTTTAATATCAGAGAGTCCTACGCGATTCAGAGTGGCGTGGCAATCGTAGGCAAGGACACATGGTCTACCTTCAAAGCCCGCGAGACCCTGAAGGTTGACTGGGACTTGTCGACGGCATCAAGAGACGATTCCGATGCGATTGAGGCAGAAGCACTTGCTGCACTCGCTGCGGGGAAGGTTGAGACTGAGATTGAGCGTGCAGGTGATGTGGGCGCAGCTTTTGCAAGTGCCGCTATGACAGCCGATGCGACCTACTCGACCGATTTTGTCTCGCACGCACAACTAGAGCCTCAGGGCGTAGTCGTTTCAGCGGCAACCAGTGCCATCGAAGTATGGACCAGCAGTCAAACCCCGGTCTTTGTTACATCAAATCTAGTCAAGTTGCTCGACGTCACTCCCGGCAATATCACAGTGCACCAACTCCGTGGCGGTGGCGGTTTCGGGCGTCGCTTGTCCAACGAATACATCTACGAGGCAGCGCTTATTTCCCGACGTGTGGGCGCACCGGTCAAACTTCAGTGGAAACGCGAAGATGACATGGCATTCGATTACTTCAGGGCTCCCACTTACTACCGACTGCAGGGAGCTGTCTCCACTGACGGGCAACTAACCGGCTGGAAGAACCTCGTTGCCTCTGCATCCGCTGATGGTAAAACCGCCAACTACGGCGCGGGTTATCGACCCTACGACTTTCCAGGCAAGGTCATACCCAACGGCGCAATTGAGCAGAGCTTCGTCAAGTCTCAAACACCCACAGGTGCGTGGCGAGCGCCCATCTCGAACGTCTATGCATTTGCGGAGCAATCCTTTATCGCTGAACTTGCGCACACGGCGGGGCAGGACCATCGAGACTTCTTGCTCAGTGCGATCGGTGACAAGGGCTGGATTAAAGAAGGCGACATGGCCAGTCTCAACACGGCGAGAGCACGAGCCACCATCGAAGCGGTGACAAAAGCCGCGGGCTGGGGACGGACGTTGCCTGAAGGGCATGGTCTTGGTCTTGCCTTCTTTTTAAGCCACTCCGGCCACATAGCCGAAGTCGCTGAAGTCAGCGTCGAAGGCAAACGTATTACGGTTCATGATGTCTGGGTCGCAGCCGATGTGGGCCAGGTGGTTAATCTGTCTGGATTGGAGAACCAGTTGCAGGGATCCGTTATTGACGGTTTGAGCAGCATGGCGGCCCAGAGCATTAGCATCAAGAAGGGTGCCGTCGTACAAAGTAACTACGATAGCTATCCCCTCTTGCGAATGCCGCAGAGTCCGCGCGTGCATGTGCTCGCTCTGAATTCGGGCTATCGGCCTACGGGTGCGGGTGAACCCGCACTACCGCCTTTAGCGCCCGCCGTATGTAATGCCGTTTTCAATGCCTGTGGTGAACGTATCAGAGCACTGCCGATCAGCAAAGCGGGATTTACTATCGTTTGATATTCATTATCGAGCGAGACCATCTCGACTCATAAAAAAGCCCCCTGACGAGGGCTTGTGATTATTACCTTAGGGCCAGTTGTCAGGCGCCCAATGCTGCGACGGCGGGCGTTGCCTCCGAGTCACTGCGAAGATCCGCATTCATTATCGGTAACGTCCGTATTCGCTTACCGGTCGCATCAAAAATGGCGTTGGCTAAGGCAGGTGCCACACCGGGAGTACCGGGTTCACCCGCACCACCTATCTCTTCACCGCTGTTGATAATGTGAGTCTCCATAATCGGAGAATCGTGCATTCGAATCGCGTCATAATCGGAAAAGCTACTTTGCGCTACGGCGCCGTTCTCGATGGTGATCTCGCCGTACATCGCGGCACTAAGGCCATAAATAACACCCGACTCGATCTGAGCCTTGGTGCCATCTGGTGATACCGCGTAGCCGGCATCGATCACTGATACGACTCGATCCACCCAGGTTTTGCCATTCGAGACAGTCACTTCAACCACTTGAGCCACGATTGAGCCAAATGACTCCTGAAGCGATATACCTCTTCCGCGGCCCTCTTCGAGCGGCCTGGTCCAGTCGGCCTCCTTGGCAACACGTTTCAACGCAGCCAGTAGCCGAGGCTTGTCTTTTAACATCTCCACACGAAACTCAAAGGGGTCTCGGCCCGCCGCGTGCGCTGCTTCGTCAATGAAGGACTCCGTGAAGAAGCCGTGCTGAGAATGGTCGACACTTCGCCAAGCACCAAACGGTACATGAGTGGGACTCGCCACGTGGCCGATATCCTGTGACGTCACCGAATACGGTATCAACGGCGCCTCAATAGGCTCATGTTTCTCTACATAAGTGTTTTGCCAGGCGATCAGCTTACCGTCTGCGTCCAATCCTGCTTTGAATCGACTTTGGACAGCGGGCCGATAGAAGTCTTGTCGAATATCTTCGGCACGCGAATAGACCAACTGCACGGGTCGACCGACGGCCCGTGCAATCACGGCTGCCTGCAAGCCATAGTCTGCATTGCTCTTTCGACCAAAGCCGCCGCCCATAAAATGATTGTGGAGCGTGACATTCTCGACATCTAGCCCAAGTTCAGCCGCAATATGCTGCCGGAAGCCCAATGGATTCTGACAGCCGATCCAAATCTCCGCATGGTCAGCAGATACCTCTGCCGTTGCATTTGGAGGCTCCATACACGAGTGCGCCAAAAACGGAACGCGGTAGTCAGCCGTTAGGATAGTGGTCGCATCGTTAAAGGCAACGTTAGCGTCTCCCGTGACAACGTCATGTTTGCGATCGACGCCGTTAGAGATATCCCGGTCAAATTGCGCAAAGATAGTCTCACTGGAAACCGTCTCCTTACCGCCGGTTTCCCATTCGACATTCAGCACGCCCAGCGCTTTTTCGGCTCGCCAGTAACTGTCAGCAACCACAGCAACTGAATCACCTGCCTTGTAGGCCCCGACAATGCCTGATGCGCTCGAAGAACCAATCGTTACGACATCAATAACACCGGGCATAGCTCGCGCTGCACCGTCGTCAACACGGCGAATCGTGCTACCGAAAACGGGCGCCCGTCTGACCGCTGCGTAAACCATCCCGGGACGCTTCACGTCCATGGCAAACATGGCCGTGCCGTCCACTTTTGACGGAATATCATGACGGGGTTTGCTTTGACCCATGACAGAAAACTGACTCATTTTCTTAAGTTTGGGTGTCGATGACGGCGTCATCTCAGCGGCCGCTGCCGCAAATTCGGAATAAGGCGCTGATCGACCGCTGCCATCGTGGTGTAACACACTTTTAGCGGTTCGAATCTCGCTCTCAGGAACGCCCCAAGCCTTCGACGCAGTCTTTACGAGCATCTCTCGTACCGCGGCTCCGGCAGCACGAAGGAAGTACTGGCCGGTCGCACGGATACTTAGACTCCCCCCGGTTACTTGCATACCTATCGCATCTGCGACATTGAGCATTAGGCCATCAACTGTGGGGACCACCGAGTCGGGAAAGTTAATCCCTTTAAACAAGTAGGCACGACCCAACGCATTATTCGCATACGCGCCGTCCGCAGGTGCTTCCTCAAAACTCATCAAATCCCAATCGGCATCGAGTTCTTCAGCGAGCATTTGAGTCAGAGCGGTTTGCGCGCCCTGCCCCATTTCAGAGTGGGGCAAAATCGCTGTTGCACGATTCTCAGCGTCGATCTTCAAATAAATATGTAAGAGGTTCTCGCCCTCACCCGCTACCAAGTGTCCCGCCGTCTCTGTCGGGTTGCCCGGGCGAACGGCAATACCAATAACCAATCCTGTTCCACCTAAAACACCGGCAGAGAGAACACCCCGTCTGGTCCACTTACCCATTTTGGCTACCCTCCATCGCATCGTAGAAGGACGCGCCTGCTACCTGTTTAATCGCTGATCGTATCCGTCCATACATACCGCAACGGCAGACATTGCCTCGCATGGCTGTGTCGATATCGGCATCTGACGGATTGGGATTGTCGGCAAGCAGTGCCGCCGCCGACATCAGTTGACCTGACTGACAGTAGCCACACTGGGGAACCTGCTGATCGATCCACGCCTGCTGAAGCGCATGAAGCGATCCGTCTGCACCTTTTAGACCCTCGATGGTGGTGACGCTGGCACCGTCCA
>Ga0181552_10000820_pt1 | contig 23921 bp, 50 predicted proteins | sample 011ome_18_FD_130583 | JGI IMG/M metagenome (GOLD analysis project Ga0181552, IMG submission 130583) | Coastal salt marsh microbial communities from the Groves Creek Marsh, Skidaway Island, Georgia - 011501BT metaG (megahit assembly) | ecosystem: Environmental > Aquatic > Marine > Intertidal...
ATAATATTTTCAGCTTCAGTAACATTACGTGGGAAGAATTGGTATTCGAAGTTAAACGTACGGAAGTCTACACCTTTAAATACTTGATCTTTCTTAGGGTTGTTCGCTAATCCTAAAGCAGCACTGACACCAGCAGTTCCAGGAGCATTACCTAATGTTAGAGCAGTAACAGCGTCACCGAGCGATGTGTTATTTTGGGCAATATCGCTAATTCCACCTGTGAAACCATTTTCACTAAACGCATTGATAACATCTGAGCCAACAGAGTTAGCCATTAATAGAGCAGCAGTATCTTCTTCACTGTATTGCACACCGTAACGGATCTGTAACTGATTAGGGATGTGCATAGCGATGGCAGTTTTCAAACGTTTCTGCGATCTTGTAGCATCTGGAGCACGTGTTGTGGCAATACCAGCACCAACTGTAGGGATCGCAGCGGTGGCAATACCTTTAACAGCACCTGAAACGTCACCACCAAGTAACGCACCACCAGCACCACCAGCAAACAAATTGATAGAGCCAAAAGCAGCGATTAAACCTTCTTTAGACATTTCCTGACCAACAATATTACCCCTTAAACGAGGAGGGATATCATCCACTGTCGGTGTTTGTGTTTGTTGAAATAGTTTGGAATCGGTCGCAACGTTAATATAGAAAATAACGTAGTTGCTTCCGTATGTGTTGAGAATCTCCGAGGAACCTTCCAACGTAGCCCCATTGAACAAGTCAGATGGATATTGGTGGCTCCCTACATCGTAACGTCCAGGACTAAAATTCCTAGATGCGTCTTGCTGTGGAGATCCGTATGAATTTACTAGTGCCATATGGTTTCTCTAAATAAAAGGTTACAGGATCCTATAAGTTATTTATGCGACCAATAGAATGTATTATAAAAGAAAATTCACACCTACTGCACCAGAAAAGTATCTGGGGAATCACACAAATATAATTATGCGCTCAAGTTGGGAAACTATGTTCGCCAATTGGTGCGACCGTAACCCACAAATACTAAAATGGAGTTCAGAAGAAGTCGTAGTACCGTATCGTTGTCCGACCGACAATAGAATTCATCGGTATTACATAGACTTCAGAATACAGCTACGAGATAAATCTGGTACTCTCAAAACATATCTTATTGAGGTAAAACCTTCTAAACAGACACGTCCTCCAGAATTTCCAGGAAAGCGCACTAAGAGATATTTAGTCGAGTCTGCTACATTCATTAAAAATCAGGCAAAGTGGGAGGCTGCTAAACAATACGCAGCTGATAGAGGCTGGACTTTCAAGATTATAACAGAACATGATCTAGGGATATCTTCCTAAATAGATTATGGCTATATCAGAAGCACAGGCGAAAAAGTCGCCAATACAAGACGCATTCGAAGAACATCAATATGACTTCGAGACAGCGAACACTAAGGCACGTTCTTGGTATGACGGAGAAGTAAGAAAACTCCGAAGGAAGCAGTACACCCCAAATAGAATTATGAGGGGGTCACCTGAAGACCTAAGAACGAGGATTCGTCCTGGATTTATGTACATGTACATATATGATGCTGAGACTAAAAAGGATCTGCCATACTATGATAGATTCCCTTGCGTTTTGGTTATGCGTGTTATGGGTGATGGTTTCGTAGGACTAAACTTACACTACCTACCTTATTATTTGAGGTTTATTTTATTAGACAGGTTATGGAGATTTAGATCAAACACAAGAATGGATGAAACAACAAGAATGAGGTTTACTTGGGAAACGATCGCAGGAGTTGCCAAATATAGAGCAGCTGTGCCATGCGTTAAAAGATACAAGTATTCTAGACTAAGATCACAATTTCGAATAATCGAAATTAATGATTGGGCAACTGCTATGTTGCTACCTGTCGAGAACTTCAGAAAAGCATCAAAAGAAAATGTTTGGCAAGACTCAAAAAGAAAAATGATAGGAAGTTAACAAATGGCACTAAGCGAATTTATTTCACAAGTTAAACAAGGTGGGTTGTCAGTCACAAACAGGTTCATGGTTGAGATGTCACCACCTGTTCCAATTGGACAAACAAAGCTACAGAAAGTTTTAATGTTCTGTGATGGTGCGCAACTTCCAGGAATGAGTTATGGTACAATTCAGAATAGAACATTCGGTGAATTTCGTGAAACTCCTTACGAAAAACTATATGATACAGTGACTCTATCTTTCTTCGTTGATAAAGATATGGCAGTCAAAGGCATGTTTGATGATTGGATGTCGTTTATTCAACATCCACAGAGTCGTAAATTCAGGTACTATGACGAGTATACCTGTGATATGACTATTCTTGTGATGAGTAAAGATGGGCATGTAACCTATCGTTGTAAACTTTTTGAAGCATATCCTAAATCCATCGGCGCAGTTCAAATGGATTACGCAGCGAAAGATATTATGAAGCTGTCAGTAACGATGCAGTATAGAAATTGGAGAGCAGTCCCTGTCACAACGGTGTCTAACGCACCTGAATCTCAGAGAGATCTTTCAGTTACATCTGAAACGTTACTTAACGCACATATTACTGATTTTCGGAACACTCAAAAGTTATGGAATGGAGAACTTGAGGAAAATCTTCCACAAGGGATCGATGGACTTCCGAATAGATTGATAACCCTAGTTGATGCTGGTAAATCACGAGCATCATCAATGCTTAACCCAATAAGGAGTCTATTCGCATGACGGATAAAAAAACACTAACAGTAGATGCTACTAACGATACACTAGAAGCAGATGTAAACGGAGATGGTCATATCTCTACAGAAGAAATGAAGATGATGCTTGACGCAAAGCGCAAACGTCTTGAAGATGAAGATGCGATGCGTGATGCCCAGCGCAACATGGCTTGGTTTGCTTTGTTTGGTATGTTGCTATACCCATTCTCAGTAGTCATGGCATCTCTACTAGGCTTAGAAAACGCTGGTAAGATTTTGGGCGACATGGCTCCAACATACTTTGTTTCTGTAGCAGCAATCGTTGCAGCTTTTTATGGTAAATCTGCTTTTGAAAGCAAAAAATAAACCCTAAGTAAGAATTAGGAAGAATTGATATGAAAATTGATGAAAATTTGTCTGAGACTTTTGATATAGAACCAATGCCTAAGGGTACACAAGAAATTATTACCCAAGATGGCGAGGTTATTAAAGAACCTAATGCTCGGATTGAAAAAGACTATGACGATAGCAGAGAAAACCTAAAGAATCTTCTAGAGAAGGGACAGGAAGCACTCTTGCATTCTCTAGAAGTAGCAAAACAATCAGAACACCCACGTGCTTTTGAAGTTGTGGGTAATCTGATTAAACAATTGGCTGATGTAAACCAGCAACTGATGGATCTACATCAACAGAAACAAAAGTTGGATGCACCAAAGGCATCCAAAGGTGATAAAAACGTGACGAATAATGCGATATTTGTAGGTTCAACCGCAGAGTTGAACAAACTGATCCACAAAATGAACAAAGGAGACTAATTATGGCTTTGCCTATGAACGCTGCACCAAAGTACAAACTGGTGCTACCCTCTACCAAAGAGAGTTATTTTTTCAAACCATTTCTTGTCAAACAAGAAAAGGCACTACTATTGGCGATGCAGTCTGAAGATGCTTCTGTAATGGTCAGAACATTGTCAGAAGTTATTGACGAATGTTTTGACGGTAAGATCGACACAGCAAACATTGCTATGTTTGATCTTGAGTATATCTTTTCTCAGATTCGTGCCAAGTCCGTAGGTGAGATTGTCACATTAACAATTAGATGTGAAAAGTGTGATGAAGAAAATGAAAAGGCTAAAGTAAACATCAATCTTAATATCGCAGATATTGAAGTAGAGTTTCCTGAAGGACAAACCACAGACATTCCATTATGGGAAGGTGTTGGTGTTATTATGAAATACCCATCTGTCAAAGTTATGGAGCAGATGGAAAAGATTAAAGATCCTAACGATCCTGATGCCATGTACGCTATTATCTCTGCGTGTATGGATATGATTTATACTGAAGATGAAACCTTCCCTATTGAGAAGGCTACAGATAAAGAAGTTAAAGACTTCCTAGACAACCTAACGAATGAACAATTCAAAAGGATCCAAGCATTCTTTGAAAACATGCCGAAGTTGTCTAAAACAATTAACTATTCATGTCCAGAATGTGGACATGCACATGAGAAAAAGATTGAGGGGCTAAACAGTTTTTTTTCGTAATGCTCAGCCATGAGAGTCTTATGAACATGTATAAAACTAATTTCGCTTTATTGCAATATCATAAATACTCTTTGACTGAGCTAGAAGAAATGATACCGTTTGAGCGAGAATTATATGTTACAATGTTGGCTCAACACTTAGAAGAAGAAAAACGAAAAGCCGAACAACGAAAGTATTCTAAAAGGTAAAAGATGGCAACTCTAGCAGACGTAGTCGAAACTATTAAAGAAGCTAACTCAGACGCTCTTAGACAGCGTGATGATCAGATAGCAGGATTAGAATTAATCGCTGAGACTATCGAGGCATCAGGCATGTCTCAAGAGCAGATGTTAGAACAAGCAAGACAACAAGCAAAAATGCTTGCGCTGTTAGAGTCTATCGATAAAGGACAAAAAGTAAAACCTGCAGGTGGCACAGAAGGTGGTGGAGACGATCAAGATATCGGTTTCCTTGGAGGTATTCTTGGTCTAGCATTGGGTGGTCTTGTTGGAGCGATTGCTGGTTATGCTAAGGCATGGAAAGCGATGATGAAAGCCATCATGCCAACCAAACTAACAGAACTAGCTACTAAAACTATGAATTCTCTACGTGGTTTCTTCAAAACTGTAGGGGATGGGTTCGGTAAAATTATCGCTAGACTAAAGAGCGTATTTGCCAGCGATGGACAGATCGGTAAGATTGGTCAGTTCTTTAGTAAAATAGGAACAGCAGTTTCAGATTTCTTCAAACCACTCACAGACGCATTCAAGTCGATGAGAAGTACAGGTTCTGCTATGGGAACAGCAATTAGCAAAATCTTTGCACCTATTACCAGTGGTATTTCTAAAATCTTCGGCTTCTTTAGATCAGTTGGAAAGTCCCTAAGTGGTTTCACGACTATGTTCTCAGGTGCAGCTAAAGTCTTTAGTAAAATCTTCTATCCATTAACAATCCTTATGACAGTTTTTGATACTGTATCTGGGGCAATTGAAGGATTCATGGAAGGTGGTATCATCGGAGGTATTGGTGGTGCTATCAAAGGACTATTCAATTCACTAATTACAGTTCCTCTCGATATGTTGAAGGGTGCTACTGCTTGGGTATTGGATATGTTTGGGTTTGACAAAGCAGCTGAATGGTTGAGTTCATTCAGCTTCACAGATCTATTCAACGGTATGATTGATGGTATCGTTGGTTTTGTAAAATCTATTCCAGAATATGTTGGAGCAGCTTTTGATTCTGCAGTAGCTACTGTTAGTGATTGGTTTGCTGGTATCGGTAATTTCTTCTCTGGTCTGTTTGATCCAGTACTAGATTTCTTCGCAGGATTTGGCATTCCAGCTATTGGGTTTAATATTCCATTATATGGTCCAGTAGAATTTGGTCCATGGTATCCATTCGCTGGAGATCAAGAAACACCAGCAGAAACTCCACCAGCATCCGCTACCTCTGATACAGCAGGATCAGTAACACCAGCAAGTCCATTCATGGACACTGCGACTGGCACTACGTTTAATGGTGTACAGATTACTCCTGAGCAAGCAGAAGCAGGAAGAGCAGCAGAAGCAGAAGGTACTAGCGTAGAATTAGCAATGGCACGTGCTGCTGCTTATGAGCGTCTATCTTGGTATAATACTGGTCTGGCTCTCTCAGGTATAGATCCAATTGTCTTGTTAAAAGAACAAGAGGGTGCTTCTTTTAATATGCAAGACCTAATCCCACAGGCACCAACAACACCTGATATTGGCACAGCTTCAGTTGATGTAGCCGATGCTCAAAGGAACGCAACTGGTGCTCAATCAAATAACGTAGCAGTATCTGCTCCAGTTATCAATAACAACAACACAACCGTTCAAAGAGCACCACAACCAATCAGAAATGGCGATCCATCTAACTCCAGATATATGGTTCCTGCTACACAATAAAAAAGGGAGATCCGAAGATCTCCCTACACTAATTAAGCAGCGCAGTCAAATACACGACTGTTGCTTACTACTTAGTCATTGGCTAGATTCTGAAAATATGACATCATGTCATCTTCATCATCAGCAGTAACAGCTGCTGCCTTTGGTTGTGGAGCAGGAGCAGACTTAGGCTGAGGTGCTGGCGCAGAGACCATCTCAACTTCATCTACCAATTCTGCTGCACTCTTAGAAGCATAGCTATCGCCAGACAGAACACTTTCCAACTTCTTCTTTAGTTCTTCATAAGATTTGAAGTTAGTTGGCGCATTGAATTCAGATAGAGCATACTGTGAGTTCGCTACTTTAAGAATCTTCTCGTCATCCCCACCAGCAATAGCAGCTGGCTCCAAGAATAGCGATTCATCGTAGTTAGCATATCCAGATACTTTGCGCATGCGCATTTTAAAGTCTGCACCTTCCCAGAAGTCAAACACATTGACTGGGGTCTCATCCTCGAATGTTGGCTTGGCTTTATCCATGATCTTATCAAAGATCTTCTTACCAAACTTAAACAAGAATACTTTACCCTCATTCTCAGGATGTTTAGGATCAGAAACAACTAGAATGTTAGCAGTGTAAGACAGCTTACGCTTTTGCTTACGAGCGATTTCTTTGTTGGCTTCAGAACCTGAGTTCCAGAGTTGTGTGTTTAGTTCTCCAACAGGATCGTCTTTACCGATAGTAGTCAACGAGTTTTCGATGTACCACTTACCAGTTGGTCCTTGGAAACCATGAGAGAAGATTCGAACCCAAGGGAGTTCATCACCTTCAACACGAGGGAGGAAGCGAATTGTAGCAGTACCATTACCTGCTTTGTCGCCTTCGAGACGCCAGAAACGATCGTCTTTATAAGACTTAGTTTCAGACTGAGGGTTTGCAATCTTATCGAATTCTCCAGTGATTTTAGAGAAGTCAGAGTTGCGCATTTTACGTAGTGTGTTAATATCCATGTCGTATTTCCTTTATGTCGTATTTACGGAGTATGTTGTTTAGTATGTTCGATGAAGATTTCGTCATCAAGTTCTACATCATCATCAAAATCTTCAACATACCTATTTAGCGTCTTCAAATTCGCACGTTGTGCTGTGCGTTTTTGTTCCCTCTGTGGTCGCCCACCACGCTGTGAGGAAAAATCGTCAAATTGCTTTTCTTTTCTGAATGTCTTACCCATGATACTATCGCTTTATAACTCATCAAGTTCGTGTTTAAATTTATGCCACACAGTCAATATTTTGGACTGATCGTACTTCACAAATCCTACTAATTTCTTGATAACTCTAAACTCATCGCTCCAAATCTCGGTGATAATACCTTTGTTAGTCCACTTTGTCAGAAATGGGAAGATGTCATCAATGATTCTAAGTGTCTCAACATTTATCTGATTACCAATAAACATAGTCAACGCTAGAGGATATTCTACCCCATCCCATTCAAAAAGACAAGCACCTTGTTGTTTATTAGTTTCTACAGTGTTCAGCATTTTACTTAGATCATCTACAAACATCTGTGTAATACTTTGCTTGTTTTTAATCCATTTGGTGTAAGCATCAGAACCAGAAGATTCTTCATACAAGAACCCTTCGTTACGATAAGCAAAGTTGGCTACAAAGTATTGTATGATTTCTCTGTCTGTATCGTAGTTCCTAGCCAACTTGTTGAATATATGTCTGTCGTTTCTAGCCATGAACGCAGCTTCAGAACCTTTCACGCTACCCCTCTTTTCAAAGACATCGTAATTATCTTTTGTGAAGTGGAGTTTGGTTGCTAGGTAATAGCGATACGCTCTAAATCCATTCATCATATATCCAACCGTGCAGCTTTCGGCAAGTAGTTAAGATCCTGAAAATTCATTTCGAGTTTATCCTTCAGTGACTTACTGATCAAAGAAGCGATGTCGCTAGGCTCGAGATAATTTTCACTACAGTATTGTAAAATGGCATCCATGTAAGTAATTCCAGATTCAACTACCATCATCTCTATGTGCATAGAGAATTCATTAGCTGATTGGAACATATTCTCAGGTGCTAAATTTTCCTCTGAAGTATCTGTTTGATGTAATTTCTGTTTCAACTTTTTCATACTCTTTCAATTTCGAACGGTAAAGTTTCCAGTATTTGTTTTCAGTATCGTCTGCACGCATAAACCGATCATATTTCTCAAGATAAACGTCAAAAAACATATCGAGTTTTTGTTTCTGAATTCGGAGAGCGAGGTACTGGCTCTCTAGTTTTTCTACTTCTGATTCAACGTAACTTTTCAACATAGTCATATTATACTCCATAATAAATTGCAAGACAAGGTTATTCTTCGTCGTATTTTAGGATATCTTCACCACGAGTCTTTAGATAACCATTGTCGATAAGGTTTTGTACAGTTATCTCGATAGCCATCTGGACTTTTTTATTCATAGAATCACGCCCAAGCATCCATCCGCACCATACTAAGATTAAGCCGTACCCTACTGCTTCCCAGCCACCCATATTATCTCCTCATTCTGCTGATTTCTTCAGCCTGTTCTTTATTAATGATTGGTACTGCATTGCTCTTATGCATAGTAGCAATACCTTTGATCAGAGTACCTGTGTATACCTGTGATTCTTTCTTCGCAGCAAATCCAGCAATACCATTAGAAAGACTTGGATAATGTGGCGTCTCTCTAACGAACACTTTTTCTGTTACGTAAGGTACAAACTCACGTTTCTTTTTGGTTCGCTTAACAGAACCAATAAGTGCTTCATACTCTCTCTTTAGTTTCTCAAGTTTATGCTGCTCCTGACGAGCAGCTTTTTTGTGTGCTGGGGTGCTCATGCTGCTGCCTTCAAACGAAATTTATCCATGGTGTTTTCGTACCAGCTAGGATTTTTCTGGCGAAGGACATCAAGAGGTGATTTACCAGAGTCGAGAGCAGCAGCGTAAGACTCAACAGTGTGATTCTTAAGAAGTTCTTTCATGAAAATTGCTTTGGTAATCGGACCACGGTATTTAAAACGTGCAATGAAAAGATCTTTCGGAGTACCAACACGAGTCGGATGGATTCCAGCACGATCTTCCCAGACAGGACGACCAGAATAGTCACCTGTATACATGAGAAACCCACCAGAGTAAGAAAAGTGTTCTTTAGAGAAGGTAGTCATAACGAAGTTTCCTTTTTCACAGTTCATAGGTATATTATACCACATTTATCAAAAAAGTCAACACTTTTTTTGTCTTTTTTCAGGTTTTTTTCACGGAATTTCAATATTTATGTCGTAAATCGGCGTTTCGTCAAGATTTTTGAGCCATTCTTCAAGAATTTTGAGAATATCCTCCGTAGAATTGGACTCAAAAGACCATACGGTATGAAATTCATCGGTGATATGTACTTTCATATGCGGTTTCCATGTAAAAGAAGAAGTTTACCGCAAAAATAGAGAAAAGTCAACAAAAAACCCCACTTTTGGTGGGGTTATATCAGTCCTATCCAGTGTGTACAGTCGTCGTGGGGGTCGTCAGTCCCACAAATTACCGTAGTATTTCCCGAATAAACGTAATCCATTGTTGATACGCTCCTGTTCTTGTTTCATTCCATCATAATCACACTGATACGTATCATTTGGACCATGAATCATTTCACTCATGCCATTCTCTAGTTTCTTCCACTGAATGTCAAGTTCACCAGACCGATATTTTTCTTCCCATTCATAAGTGTAGGACTCGAATGCAAAGATCATCTCATCCAATACCCACGCCCATCGTGTATGAACATCAGATTCAATATTCTGTTTACATAGTTCAGGATCGTTGTAGAAGTCAAATACAAGTTGGTTATCCCACTCTTCATAGCTGGTTGAGCGCATTTCAGGGGGAACATCTTCCATATCAACCATACCAGAACCGTGTTGAATTTCTTTCAACTGTTTCAACATAGGAAGGATGATCGGAGCAAGTGTACTATCCATACTCCAAGTGTCCCAGCGATCGATCTTGACATACTCAACACGAGGATGGACTTTATCAAGAATCCACTGAGTGCCTTTAGAGATAGGCTCTAGTATATTAGACGTTTTCTCAACCCACTCTGGATAATCTGGACCATCTCGTTTCGCCCAGTCTTTCCAGAAGAAGATTTTTTCAAGTAATGTGTAAGGTGAGAACCAATGGTCTCGATATTTACTAATATAAACTTTCATTCTTCAATCCCACTGTCTTCAAAAAGCCACTTTTCTTGTAGCTTACCATCAGCAACGAAGAAATAACGTGTGTTTGTGTTAGACCTACAATATGCACGACCACCATCAATCATATTTCCATTATCCATAACTCGATAATCATGTCGGTGTGCAGAATAGTTTAGATCACCATTACTATCTTCCACCATATAAAAATCAAGCGTTTCAATAACATCTGCATTGGTGATCATAATTTGGGCACCTGCAGCATACATGTTACGATAGACACCAAAATACCTATTGCCAAATTCTGGATGTGGGGTTTCACGATAGAAAACATCTACAGCAAAATCTTGAGATCCAAGAGCAGAAGTACAAACGTATTTAACTGGAACACCATCTTTTTTAGTATAGTGTTCTTCTATCAAGTGCGTTTCAAATATGGGTTCATGTTTAATATTCATGTATCTTCCTCATCATATACAATATCCAGATGTGCGCCATCTGGAATACTGAACCCTGCACCCTTTAGAAACATCTCAAATGCTTCAATCAATTCATTTAAAGAAGTATCGCCTGATACTTCATGAGACACTTTAGAAGTTTTGTATTCTTGAACAAAATAAATTTTACCAAAGTCAATCATGATATTATCATCCTCATAAGTCCTACTGTATCAATACCTACAAGCAACATGTAGTTAGCCAACATCCCAAATGATTTCCGAGTATAAGCAGCCCAAGCGTAGATGCCGCAACCAGTAATCCATACAGGATAAAGAGCCATAAGGGGAGGATTAGGCACGGTAATCGCCATTGTAAGCGAACACCCAATACTAATAGCCCAAGCGAGCAACTCAGCAACAAAGCGAGTACGATTAGAATTCCAGTCATTACGAATCCAGTCACAAGTAGGTCTAAACAAATCAATCATAATATAATTATACACTAACTATTCTTGCATGTCAAGACAATTCTTTCACTTGGTCACAGATCTTCAACTTCTTAGCCTCTGATGGAGAGAGCCAGACGTCTTGTGGAGGTAGCAGAAATTCACGAATCTTAGCCTCAGATAATCCTGTTGTTTTCTTGTAAAGATCAATAACCTTCTTAGTTGTAAGATCATACTCTTTAATAGTTGCAAACAGTTCGTGTTCTTTACCAAAAGCACCCCATGTATACTGGTGAGACAGAATTGAAGTGTTAGGTGTAAGGATTCGTTGCCCACGTTCTCCAGCTAAGAAAATCATTAAACCAGCAGAAGCAACTTGTCCTAAGCCAATGGTGCGAATTGGTATAGCACTACCACGCATAACGTCAATAACAGCAAACGCAGCATTCAAATCCCCTCCTGGGGAAGTTATAATAACATTTAAGACTTCAGGTTTCTCTTCAGTAAAATTAGCAGATAGAATCCATTCGATCATTTCTTTACATGTTTCCAGAGTGATCTCACCGATAAGCAAGAAAAACGATTGGTTCTGGTTTTCTTCCGAAATTTGTAGATTCATTTTCTTCATTATTAGTTTTCGTCCTATAAAAAATATGTGCGCCAATTGTTGCCGTCTTTGTGAAATCATATCTCCAACTAGGCTTAACATAGTATGCATGATACCACATTGCTCCGTAAGTAGGATCTTCAACATAATTATAATTTAGTACTGCATAAGTCGCAATTCTAGTTATAGTTTCAAATGCCTTTTCACTTCGTACTTCGTCAGGTTTGCCATCACAAAACCAACTAAATTGACATCGGTTTAACAGTGGTACTTCTTTGTCGTGGTTTTCTTTCCACCAACTTGAATACTTAGCATCGTATACTACCCCACAAATACTGTTTGGGAATCTATCAGAATACATTCTATTCAAAGTGACGAATGCCACCGCTAACTTACCTTTATTAGTCTCTACTGCTGCCTCATGATAGATGTTCAGTGCCAGACAGTTAATCTGTTCTTGAATTTCAATCGGTTGGATGTAGTAGTGATCATTAAGATAACTTTCGTTTCTCCAATCTCTAGTTGATGATTTATATGTTAGGTATTCAACCTTAACAATATGTTTCACATCAGGTTTAGGGGCTGGAGGTTTAGAGATAATTATACGCACATCTTCATGCAATGTCAAGGCTTGTGCGTTATCTCTCATATTGAATAGCAGTAAAATCATCAACGCACATAGGAATGTGCAGAATAGTAGTGCTTTATTAGACATCATGTTACTTCCTAAAGTTAATAATGACATCTGGATTTCCTTCAACAATCCTCTGCCATCTATTTCTCCACCCACGTATGTGAGCGGAACTGTTCGGATCTGGATGATTCTTAAAAAAATCGTGAGATCGTGATTTCAATGTATCTGAGAACATTACATCTGCCCCATATACATCAATTTCCTTATACCCTTTTGATATAAGAAGTGAACACGCCACATGTCCACTAGTATCATATTCCTTTCCAGGTTTTACAATACCCAGTTTGAATGGCTCGAAAAACTCTATCGCACGTAATGGTCTGTCAATATACTCCCAAGAATGTACACTAAAATAAGCTGGAACCTTTATCATATTCGGTTCTGCTTTCCATCTAGTTACAACCTCTTCATCTAAAATTATGGTGTAGTCAACGTCTGTCCATGGAATGTTGCATCCCACAACAGTATCATATTTTATTTTGTTTTGGAAGTAAGAGACTCTACTTGGACCATTACCAAGTATAGCAGCTATCATCTCTTTACGTATCTTGATTTATCAACACCAATCTGCAAAGCGAGTGCTTGTATATCTTCAACTAGGTGTTGAATAACTGCTTGGTCTTGATGTTCTTTGGGAGTGTCATATTTCAGGCGACGCAAGTTCATACTCTTTTCATACATCACATTAACAACATCACACATATCTGAAATCTTATGAAGCATAATGCCCTCCTAAGTTTTATTCAAAAGTAGTAGGTTATTCTGTTGCCAAGAAACCTACTGAAACTCCTACTTACCTGTTATCAGGCAGCTAGTGCGTAAGTGCTATCGTTTGCATTTACATTAACGCTATCGTCTCGTCGTGCCTTCATGAACCTGTCGAACCTGTTCACCCCCATCAAAAGTATACTGGACCGCTGCAGACAAGGCAGTCTTGTTATGTTGGGAAGCAAGTTTGGTTATAACCAACGCTGTACTAGAACAACTTCCAATATACTTTTGGTGGAGGTGGTGGGAATCGCACCCACGTCCAGAAACCCTCCAACAAGAGTCATCAACTCAAGCATATTATTTATTATACCCCAAAAGTTATTACAAGGCAATACCTTTTGTTACTGGAAAAAGTTGGGTTCTCTCTCCAATGCCGATAATACAAATTTCTGTTTCTGTCTGTTCTGTGAATGTCATACGACCATTATCTGGATTGATCCAGACAGTGATTAGGCTATTAGCATCTTCTGTGGTGATTATTGGAACTTCACCATGTTTTTTACTAAGAACATCATAGACACCCTCATAGTCCTGAGAGCAGACGACTCTTGATAGCATCGTGAAACTCTCAACTTGTTTTTCTTCACCAATTCCTGATAATGGAATAGCAGCCAAAAATAAACCAACTAGCAATTTTTCCATTTCCTGTACTCCTGTCGTAGTGAGATGAATTTATCAACCCATGTATCTCGTTTCTCAACGAAAATTAGAGGATCTTCATCATCAACTGCCATTAAAATGACTAACCTAGGAACTGGAATCCCAGTTCTTTCTTCGAAAGCCACAGCGTATGCGGAACATTGCATGAAGTAATCATGAATATCCTCATATCCTTTTTTACGCCTAGAAGTTTTGAAATCAATGACAGACATTTTCCCGTCAAACTCTGCTATGCAGTCGACAGTACCTGCTACTTGGAGGTGGTCTGAATATAGTGGGGTTTCTAAGCAGTGTATGTTATCTATGCGATCCAAGAGTGGCGTGAACGACTTCCACATTTCTTGATCAAACATATCGATGTCGACTTGCTTATTGGACAGATAGTCTTCGCATAGACTATGTACTCTGGTTCCTCGTCGGGCAGCACGTCCTGAGATTTCGTTTGCTGTTTTTTCTCCGACTCGTTTTCTCCATGCAATGATTTCTTGTTTTTTAAGCAATCCTGTAACCGTTGTGACAGAAGGATAGGCTGAACCAGTTGGAGTTTGATATAGTCTCGAACCGTCTTCGCTAGTGATACGGTTGAGTTTGGGTATAACATGAGTGTGGTGCTTAAATAATTTCATACTCCCATTATACAACAGGAGTATGAAAAAGTCAAGTTTAATCGTCTAACAACTTGGAGAAAGTTGCTGGTCCAGCAATACCGTCTGCAGTGAGACCGTTCTTTGCTTGCCATTCTTTTAGTGCACGTTCAGTTCCTGGACCAAAGACACCATCAGCAGAAAGACCTAGTGCTTCCTGCATAATCTTGACACCTTCACCACGTGATCCTTTACGTAGCACACCGATATCATCTAGAATCTCTGCGTGATCTCCATCGTCTGTACCCAAGTCATCCGCATCCATACCAAGTACTTCTAGCGCATGCTTGTAACGACGTTGACGATCTTCAAGACCGATGTTGCCACCATTAATCTTCTTAGTCATCTTCACAACATCATCTGTGTCAGCGATATCGTTTAGATTATTCGCACCCCAGAACCAGCATGCTGATTCAATGGCACCTGCTGGAGTCGCAACATACTCTGATGCTTCTTCTGCTGTCATGCCTACAGTTTTACCGAAACGTGTATAGTTGTCACGTCCAGTCAACTGTTTCAGACCACGACCACGGAAACGCCAGCCATCGCCTTCTTGAACGTTACCCATTTTGTATTTACGGAACTCATCATTGTAAACACGATTAGCAATCATCTCTGGATTGCGAGCATATTCATCTGCGTCTGCTTTTGGAGCATCACCAAAGTAACGACCAAATACAGAACGAAGTGCTTTGGCTGAATAGTTTAGATTCTCTTCCAAACTCTTAAAGCCATTTGATTCGTGTGCGCACTGACTTAGAAAATGCGCAACTCTACGCTCTGTAGTAATACCGTACTTGGGTAGCAAATTACACAAAGCATCATACCAATCATCTGCATCGGCAGAGATAATCTCGGCTAGATGTTCCTTCGTGAAATCAAATTCAAAACTCATTGTTAGTCCTCTCTATCTTCGTATTCTAATTTAGCCAAAATGTACTCTTTTACAAGATCAGAACGAACAATATCTTCTGCTTGAAATTCTACTCGAGTAAATGACTTCATGTATTTAGCAACCTCAAAGAATTGTAGGATGCCACTCTTGTCGTTATTTTTTCTTAGATCTGTTTGACGGTAATCGCCACACCAAATAATTCTTGAACGATAACCAACACGTGTCATGATGGTATCAATTTCTTCAAAATTCATATTCTGCATCTCGTCAACGATAATGATACAATCATCAAAAGTTGTTCCACGAATAAACGATGTAGAAACGAATTCAATAACACCTTGTTCTTCTAACTTAGCCCAAGCGTCTTTTCTATTAAAAAGATTATTACAAATTTGTTGATATGGTTGTTGGAAGACAGCAAGTTTTTCTGCTACGTCCCCTGGAAGATGTCCGATGTCTCTTGATTGGACAGCTGATCGGATAACGAGAATCTTATTTGTTGGTGTGCCTTTATCCAACACATCCTCTAGTGCTTTATAGAGAGCAATGTATGTTTTACCAGTACCTGCTACACCATGCAACGCAATATTTGTATCCCCTTTTTTATATGCGTCATAAAAGTTTTGTTGATTGACAGTTAACGCAGGACAGGTTTTTAAATCATCTATCCTTACTTTCATTCTTACGCTTGCTGTCTTTTGATCATTGCCATTATATTGTGATTGTTCAACTACCTTAAGAGCAGTTTTTCTTGGCATGTATTCTCCTAGAGTTGGCTTGAGGAATTAGTTAAGTCAGACGCAGGAGCACGTGAATGTATTTTTTGTAAGACTTCCTTAAACCCACTGTCTGTGACTGCCTTAGTCCCGACACCACGGAAATTTAATCCAGGTGCTCCAGTTAAATATTGTTGTAGGTGGGGATTGTCTATTTTGAATTGATCAAGGTCAGAGATACGCATTGAACGTTCAAATTCTTCGCCTGTGTTCGTATCTCTAAAATTATATGTTGGCATGTGTACTCCTTTGTCTGTACATTTGTATTTAGTATTTTATTAAACCCACGCAGGTGTTGCTCTTTGTTTCCAAGAGAACATTCGTGTTTTAGCACCACGATAGTAGTTATGATATGAAGCAATACTGTTATTGTCTACTTTATATTCATCTGGCATCGCAGGGGTTGGTTCTGTAAAATCTAAATCTTTGTTAATATTATGAGGTACTTTTTTCAACAGAGTAACAAGTTTCTCGCATTCATGACGTTTGTTGTAGCGATAGGTATACTCTGACATTAGTTCACGCCACAGTACATACAACCAGTCATAGTTTGCTTGTGATTGTCGCACCCAAACTGCAGATGGGTGATTGATGTGAGTTGCTTTATACAACAAACGTTCCATATTGTCGTTAGACAGACGCCACCGTTTGATCTTTCGACCATTTTTAGTAAAGTCAATATACTCTTCGCCATCAATAACACGATGTGCTGTTGACAACAACTGTGCGTATTCAAGAATCATCTTAACACAGTGTTTGTCAACATGCATCTCTGCGCAAGTTTTAGGATCGTTATCGAGATAAAAAATGTTCATAATGTATTCACCAATGTCTGATTACACCAGCGACAATGAATAGGTTAGTGATGATATAAACAAGAACGATACAAGTTCTGATTATAGCAACCTTATCAGAGTCGCTGGAATTTGTACTAAAGGCTTTCTCACCTAGTGCAGTTGCCCACAACTTCCACATAATAATTATACCCTAATTAAGCCATTAAGACAAGGTGATCATCAACCGCTTGCAAGATATCTTCTACCCTGTCGTCTCTATACAGAATAGCACGTCCACCTTTTTCTCTGAAAGGATTGACGCATCCAGAACGATCATCAATCAACAGAGTGTCAGGTGTGGCATAGTTTGCTTTCTCAACTTTCTCTGTCACGGTATTCATTTTAAGGAATCCCCAACTTTGTTTTTCGAGCCACATCTGTTTTTGTTTAGCGACAATCTCTCCCAGAATGGGGTCTTTCGTTCCCACACTGGTTAGGATTTCCAAATCAAGAGAAGGATGTTCCAAAAGTAGTTCGATCAAACCATTTACAAGTTTCTTAGCATTAGGCATTCGCTTCAGATTGTAGAAAACAGCTTCTTCAACAACTGCAGATTTAAATCGTTCAGTATGCGCTTCGTTTTCTTTATAACCTTCGATCCAAGTATCGAAGTCTGCAATTACACCATCCATGTCTAAGTAAATTTTCATATCAGTCACCAATAAATTGCTTGAGTTGAGGTTCAGAGAATGTGATAGGTTTCATAATTTTGCCAGTGTCAGGATTCTTAATCGGCAGACCAGTTTCTGGATCAAACTTAGAGAAGTTGGAACGTGTAACTTCACGCCATGCACCTTCAATGTCCCATCCACGAGATAGAGCATAACCAATAATAACCCAAATCATATCCGCACAAGCATCCAGCTGTTCGACATCATCATTATCAATAAATGCAGTCATAAACTCTTGGAACTCTTCACCGATTAGTTTGGCATAGAGATTACGCTGTGCTTCGTTATCGGTGTCAGTAGTTTGTCCGACTGCTTCGAGCCAACGTTTCACATCGACCATTGGGATAGCGTTTTCGTTCATCTTACGTTCCTTTACATTGTGTATAGTATTTTTTCACAGTCAACATCTTCATGCATCATGCTAAATTTAAGCAAATCTATTTCGTGTTTTACTTCCTTTAATTCTTCTTCAAGACTCATAACTTTCTGCATATAGAAAACTAATGCGTCCTCAATCTCTTTCCACTTGGGAGTAGAGTCTGTTGGAAATAAATCCAATTGTTCATTCATCAAATCCTCCTTGTTCTAATTTTGATAGAACGATTATACCATCTTTAACGCTCCAAGACAACACATCACCAATAACTACATTCATTTGAGTCATTATTTCATCAGGGATTGGAAGAACCAACTCACCAGTTTCAGGATCTTCTTCAATCTGCACTATCATCTTTTCTCTCCCTTGTTGGAAATTTTATGACTTGTCCCAAGACAGGTTCAACATTATCATTAGATACTGGGGCTGGCATATAATCTTCTATGTGTTCGATAAAATCTTCCATAGAATGTTCGACAACGTGCATCAAATGCTCAACATATTCACCTTTAATACCCATTGTCAGATAGCGTCCGAGAACTACAGCAAAAAGAGAAACAGGATCTACTCTTGTTTCTCTCATTAAGTCCCACAACATCTGATCAACCCTATTGACAAGTTCTTTAAGTTGTTCGTCTGTCAGATCCATTGGTTTGTCCTCAATTCATTTCATCGTCTTTGCGCCAAGACTTGGCTAAAGACTTAGCACGTGTTGACGCAAGAATTAACTCATTCTGAAGTTCATCAAGTTCTTCTCTGTTTAGAAAAGATAACACACCATCGTATTGTGGTTCAGGATCGAGGAGTTGATCACTACAACGTTTGGCTAACTCATCTAAAAGATCTTCAGTCTTAATAATGTCCAACATCCTCATCTCCTTAGTTATTGATCAAACTTAGCGCAGACGTAATTCTGATGAATTACTGCTAATTGATTTGAACCTTCTGAAACAGCTAGTGCTTCACCCCATTTAATGGCAACAACGTCACCAATTTGTAAATCATTTACCAATGGACCAACATCAATAATCTTTGCTGGCTTTGCGCCAGTTGCTAGATCTGCTGTGATAATTAGACCAGAGTCTGTCCTACGTTCAGTAGCAACTTCTGCTACAACTACAAAATCTTTCAATGCTTTCATTTTTATACCTAGTTGTTTAGTGTATACCTATTATACACTAATATGTTTTATATGTCAAGCGTAAGTGGCTTTCCAATCAAAATTTAATATGTCCTGTGGCATATCATCAAGGATCTCAATGTTATCGTTTCCACCATATTGCGTAAGAACTGAAGAGTTGTATAGACTTCTTATACCATAACAATGACGATGGCAATAATAAATGCTGCCACTACTTCCATGGAATAAAAAGTATTCACCATCTAGTTCTACTTTCTCAATTCCTGAATTCATTCTCCACGAATCACCATCAAGATATCCACCACTCCAAGATCCAAAGACTCGATAGTGCGGTTGTAACGCTCCATTAACTTTAATTAGTTGCCAAGAATCTGGTCTGTATATGCTCATGTTGTAAATCCTGTTGTTATAACTCCATAGACAATTCCGATAATTGCACCAAAGAATGCCACATATGCAACGAAGGTTGCTGCCCACCAAAGATATGCAAGTATCCTAAGGATCCAGTCAAAAATCATGTTAAGTCTTTCCGCTAGCAAGTACAATCTTGCAGATATGTTCTAGTCGTTCGATGTGCTCATATGCTCGCCATGGAGAACTATCAATTGATACTACGCCATGCCCTTTAATTCCGATAATATCATGCAGTACAGTTCCATCAGGCTCCACACCAATACGAGAAATTGTTTCGTTGGCTAACTCCTGACTGATTGGTGGAACATCAGGAACGTTTGGTGCGACTCGAGTATAGCGACCAAGTTCAGGAAAGTCTTTCACCAATTCTGATAACTCAATTCCTCTATGCATTGCAGCGACGCAGTAGGTAGGATGGAAGTGCATCACCACTCTGACTTCTCCATCACCCATGTTTTTTTGTAGACCAAAGTGGAGTGGAATTTCACCAGATGGGTTTAAGTTTTTACTGATATCAGTGTATTCCATTTCAAGCCAGTTATGGCTCAAATCAGCAGTACCAATACCACTTTCAATGTAGCTGTAGATACCAATCTTCTTAAACTGATCAGGCTGGAGCGTCTGCTTTCGAACACCAGAGGGAGTAATGTAGAAGTGATCACGATCGTGGTGCCGAATGCTTACGTTACCATCTCGACTGGTGATCCAGTTTCGCTCATATGCAGATACCATCGTGTCACAGATTGTTTCTAACATTATTAAATTCCTATTTTATGCGGTTCGTTTCGGTGTCGTGCGACTGGCTTTTCGTATTCATATCCATATTCTTTATGGATCCAAGCCAAAAACTTCAGAAGTTCTTCTTCTTGGAAGTTGGTGTGCATCCGTTGGTCGTTATACACTGTTGTTATTGAAACGAGTCTATCTAAAAATACTTTATCGTTCATTTGAAAATTCTTTCTGTGATAACACCAATCAGTGACATAATTAACGCAGCGAATATTGCTGCATCATCCCCTGTGACTAAACCAACTGCTGCCAGCGCAACAATAATAAGCCAAACTCCAATCATACTTTCTCTCCAAAATGATGCAATACTTTAGCGAGTGCAGGTAGTAGTTCGGTGTAATTCTTTACATCTTCAGGATGCATGTATTTCTTACCGAGTGCAGCATCGTCTAGATCGTGAGAGATGTCACGGTAAATTTCCGACAAATTACCCTTTGTGATACTATCGACTGCTTCATAGTCTAGAATAAATTTACGAATCATTGTGCGTTGTCCTTCAGGTCTTTCCACTTAGCCGAATCGCCATTGTCTAACATCCATTTATTTAATTCGGCAAACTGTTCATCGTTCATGATTGAATTATGTAGTGCCATGTATCCGCAGTCCATTCCACGCATATACATTCCAGGGTCGAAATTAAAGATGTCATAAAGCACATAGCGATACGAACCTTTTTCTACAACTTCTCCCTGATAGATTCGTTTTACCACAGAGTAGAATGCCCACTCTCGGTCTTGTTCGGAAAGTCCATTCCACCAAGAATCTACTTTAGACTCAAATCGTAGTTTCTCGTCTTCCATAACCTGACTCATATCAGATAATTCCTGAAGTGCTTTTTCTTTATCTTCGTTCATCATAATAACCCTATTATACATCAAACAATCTTACACGGCAAGCATAGCGATCTCTTACCTATCTTACTCTTCCGAAGGAAGATCTCGTCTACGACGTTCCTCAATAGCCATATTCAACAGATAAGTCGCCTTGGCATGAACCCATGGATGGCGATGGGGCAGGTGATTGCCAGTCGAACCATCCCAGTCTTTAAAGTAATGATCCCAAGTTTTATCAATCTTACAACAATCAGGATGCTCTCTCTGTAGAACCGTTAACTCATCTGCCCACTTCTGCCATGTATGATCATCTATAATACAATCGTCCATGTCATAGTAAATTGCACTATGAATTAACATCTGGAGTCGTCTACGCTTAATCAGTGAACGAATAGCATCTTTATCGTCTTGTACAAAGAAATCTTCTAGACTCATTGTGTAATCCCTATAAGAAGTAATGCCAAGAAACAAACCTCGATAAGAGTCGCAACTATAACTGTTAATATACCATAATTGCTGTAGCTGTATGGTAAACTATTCAGCAACCTTTCGAAGCAAAAAAATTTCTCGGCGATATTTTTCATGGCATTCAAATCAAAAGTGATTAGACTCCTACAGATAAGGGTAACATGGTAGAGTCTTGGTGTGGTCTTGGTGTGGGGTTAGCTGGTCTTGGATGGTAGAATAAAATTGATGGGGGAGTTAACCGCATTGCCTCCAGAGCGGGACTCCTAAACTCATTTATAAATGCCTTTTAAGCCCCACCCCCCTCTTCCCTTACTCAGATAAAGATATCATCATAAGTCAAGGCATTTCTGTTGCGTTCTTCACTACGCATGCATGCTGCTTCGAACCTCTCTGTAATAATGTCCTCTACCCATACACGTGGTGCTCCAGAGATACGAACAACATCATCTACTGTATTGTTCATGTCATCCAACAACTCATTGATCTCCATCACCATCTGTCCAACTTTACTCATAACAATACCTCTCTCTTACAGGGTTAACATGTATGTGGCAAGATCTTTCCAGCCATCGGTGTTTGCAGCACGGATCTTTGTAACACTAATAAGTGTACGCAAGCTGATCTCTTTCACATCGTCCTTCAATTCACGGATGAGAGCCAGAGCATCTGTCTTGTACTCTACAGGGTAGTTAGGTAAGAACCCCCCCTCCTCCTGTGTCGAGATGTGCTCCATGCGGTCGATCTTCTGCTCCAGAGACATGCTCAGGTCAATCATCATCGAACGAGAGCGCACTGCTTGGTCGATTGATTCCTGTTCCATGTTGGAGATGAAGATGATGGCACCAGTGAATTCGAACGTGCGAGGCAGGTCATCTGACTCTTTCATCTCGCTGTTCCAAGACACCCAACGTGTGTCGTAGCTGTCGAGCGCACCCTTCAGGATATTCAATGCTACAGGGTCTTTCAGGATGCTGTCACAGTCGTCAAACACAATGATTGAACCATTGTTCTCAAACAGTGTGCGATACAAGCCCTTAGCAGTAGAATACCCCTTAACCATCACATACCCCTCCGCTCCACAGGACTCCCCCTCTGTCTCTGCCATTACAGCAGTCAGATCAGGAATACCACATGCTTCCAGGGTTTTCTTGACAGTGTACGTCTTACCTAAGCCACCTTCACCAGTGATCACAGCAGAAGGCTGTACACCAGTTGCCACCATCTTCACCAATTTCTCAACGAACTCGAATCGAGTGTTGATACCAAAACGCTCATCAGCAACTGCTTGTTTCTCCGCTGCTGCTTCCAATGCTGGTGCCATCTTCGAGAGTTGACGCTTCACATAAGATTCGCTGTAAGACTTGATTGTACGCTTACCAACTTTTGCTTCGTAGTTACCAGTCTTAGCGTTGAAATTCACAGTTGTCATAATAAAGTTCCTTATCGTTTCAGTATAGAGGTATTATACCACATCTACCGAAAAAGTCAACAGAAATATGAATATTTTTTCAAGTATTTTCTAGTGTAAAATCAACAACTTAGAACAACCCTTGATTGTATGCTGTTAGAGCAGCCAGCCCCAGAACAGCATACACAATACTCAATAGGAACCAATACATCAGGCGATCGTCTTGAAAGAGCTAAACCCACGAATATTGCTTCGCTTTACAGGCTTGGCTTCTTTGATCTCGAGTGTAACACCAGTGGCTTCTAGTGCTGTCTTGAATGTGGACAGATCGTTGTCTTCTTCAAGGTATACAGTCTTACCTTTCTGGTAGCTGAATGCGCTAATCTTATCCACAATGCCGAGTTTTTCGACTTCGCCACGCTTCACTGCTAACCAACCATGTGCTACATCCGAGTGGAAGTATTTCTTTACTGTTTTCATAATCAATCTCCTAGCTCAAAGGCTAATTCATCAAAATATTGGTAGAACAGAGTGTCGTTACGATCCTTCTGGTCCACATCACCATACACCTCAATGTATACATCGGAATCAATGAAACTCCAGTTCACAGTACCATCAACATTGTAGTTCTGCGAGTCAGTCAATGCTTCACGCATCGCTAGTTTCATTTGTTCTTTCAGTCCCATTTCGAGTGCTCCTTAAACAGCTGCCACAGCACGATCAAACAGTGCCTTAGCGTC
>Ga0181552_10000822_pt1 | contig 23888 bp, 22 predicted proteins | sample 011ome_18_FD_130583 | JGI IMG/M metagenome (GOLD analysis project Ga0181552, IMG submission 130583) | Coastal salt marsh microbial communities from the Groves Creek Marsh, Skidaway Island, Georgia - 011501BT metaG (megahit assembly) | ecosystem: Environmental > Aquatic > Marine > Intertidal...
AAAAGGATTAAAAGCTTAGATTTACTTCAGCAAGAGCAATCATTTAATAGCTCTTTAATCAGTGTTGATTTTTTTACATGTGTGTCTAAGCTTGATAAAACAGGGGCATGCATACTATCAGTAAGAGATGGAAAAATTAGAGGGACCAAGACTCATTATCTAAAAGGCAATCAATTGCATGATATTGATAGCTTGTTTCAAAGTTTAATATTTTCTTATTATCAAAATAGCTTCTCTTTGCCGAAGAAAATTATTTTAAGTATTAAGCCCAATAATTTGTTGCTAATTAAACAAGCAGTAAAACTTAAATTTGGAAAACAAATATCAATTTCTGCAAGCATCAATTCAAATATTAGAAAAGTTGCTAAGTTAGGTGTATTAAATGCAAACCAAGTTATTGAAAATAGGGTTAATCAGGCTGATAAATATTTACTTTCTATAAAGGATCTTGCTTCTCATTTAGCTTTAAAAAATAAAAAAAATCTTACAATAGAAGGGTTTGACATAAGCCATCATAGTGGCAAAAACGCAGTTGCTTCAGCTGTAAGGTTTTCGTCGCTTGGGCCAGAAAAAAAGCATTATAGGCTTTTCAATATACCCAATGAATTTTCTGGAAATGATATAGCTTCAATTAGGCATGTACTTGAAAGAAGAATTGAGAAAAAAAATATTTACCCATTACCAGATATTATTTTAATTGATGGGGGCAAGCTTCAGCTGAAGATTGCTTTGAGTGCTTTTTCAGTTTTAGCTAAAGAGTCACCAATGGTCATCAGCATTGTAAAGGGATCTAAAAGGGTTAGATCTACAGAAACTATTCTTTCTAAAGGTGGGATTATTGAGATGTCTAAAGATAGCCCAGGGTTTTTGCTGCTTCAACAAATTCGAGATGAATCTCACAGGTTTGCCATTACAAGTAATAGGAAGAAAAAAAATAAGTCTATAAATAAATCGTCTCTTGATAATATAAAAGGACTAGGGCCACAAAAGAGAAAGGGTTTAATGAATTATTTTAAATCCATTCAGTCAATCAAGGATGCTTCAGTAGATGATCTATGTAAGGTTTCAGGAATAAGTATTAAACTAGCTAAAGATATAAATACATTTCTTAAATCATGAATAATTTCATTCAATTTTTAACCTATTTCAGAATTTTTATAGCCCCAGTTATTTTCATACTCATTACTTCATTTGATACTTATGAATGGGCATTGTTTTTATTTCTCCTTGCTAGCTTTTCTGATTATTGGGATGGTTTCTTAGCAAGAAAATACAAACTTGAATCAAAGGCTGGTGAGGTGATTGATCCAATTGCCGATAAGATCCTAGCTTTATTTCTAATCCTTGCTTTGTCTATTGAATTGTCAAGTGTATTTATTGGTATAGTTGGCGGGACGATGCTTGCTAGAGAGCTTTGGGTTTCCGCTTTGAGAGACCTGAATGCTAGACAAGGAACATCTGATTCAACAAAAGTTACTTTTTTTGGTAAGCTTAAAACATTTATACAGTTCTTAACATTCTCCTTTTACTTGATAGGCCTTGCTTTAAATAGTTTTCTGATAATATTTATTTCTAACTTCTTATTATTTTTAGCCTTAATAATTACTCTAAAAACGGGACTTTCATATACAATAGCAACATTTAAGAGATAAGGCTGGATGGCAGAGTGGTTATGCAGCGGCCTGCAAAGCCGTTTACGCCGGTTCGATTCCGGCTTCAGCCTCCATAGTGTGTTAATTAGCGAGAGCAAGAATGAAGAAAAATAATACCAGAAAATCTTTTTCGGATAAATGGAAAAAAATCCCTCTATGTTTTTTCAAGATACCCTCAATCAAAGTGGCAATACTTTCAATTGGATTTTGCAAAGAAATGGATTTCAGACTGCAAATGACTTTCGCAAATACCTCGAATCCAAAAATGTTATTCTAGATGCTGGATGGTGAAATAGCGATTTATGTTTATAAGAAAAAAGCAACTATGCTTGAATATGCTGATGATGTTATCAGACTAAAAATTGCTGATCTTGAATATTCTGAAGCCCTAGAGTCTATTAAACCAATTACTGAATTAGGAAAAATTTTAACTGAGCTGAATATAAAAATTGATGTTCCTGAAATTAAATTGCTTGATATACCTGAGGGCCAATATGACCTCCAAAGATTTTTCTATCACTTTTTCTTAAAATGCTATTGGAATAATGAGCTAAGCAGAAATGAGTGTGATGTCATCAATTATGATTGGTATCATCCTCAATTATGCTCCAGGCATACTCATGATGAAGTAAGTAATTGGATCACAGATGCTGGTCTCAAAATCCAGCATGCTCATGAAGATCATTATGGTATTACCATGCGAGCCTCTAAAAACTGAATTTATCTTGTTTAAAAAAAGAATTTAATCCTAATAATTTAAATTAAATACTAACTAAGGCATCAGCTATTATTAGTTAATTAACGCTCTGATATAATATTAACTATTATTGATCCCAAATAAGAGACTAGTCCTTTGAAAATTTTGCATATATTACCTGTTTTGAAAAAAGGTGGCGCAGAGAATTTAGTTTTAATGCTTTCAAAGCTATCATCATCTAATGAATCAAGTATTTCAGTATTAATTGGGTACTGCGAAGATTCAATAATGCTTAAAAAGCTTGAAAAAAATGCAAAAGTAAACTGTATTTCAAATGTCCCAATTTCAAAATATAAATTATATATTCAATCATTTCGCTGGATCATTAAAAATAGATCCTACATTTTAACCTTTGATATCATACATTCACACCTCACACTAGCAAGCATACTCTCATCTGCTTTATACATATATAGTAGGTTGTTCATAATTAATGCTCCGAAGTTTGTAGAAACCAATCACTCTTGCGGAAGTCCCCTTAATTTTTTTCAGCTATGGTTGAAAAAGGTTTTATATTTTTTTAGAGATGGCCTTGCACATATAAATCAAACTCCAACTTGGAAAAATTTTCCTAAATTTAAAAAGATGGTATGCGCGGTAATATACAACGGCGCACCTTCTCCGGAACAAGAATACACTCATTTGGAAATTGAAGAGTATTCAAAAGCAATTAGATTTAGCAAAGATCTTAAATTTACAATTGGGACAATCAGCAGGCTAGAGAGTGATAGGGAGCCTGAAAAATTTATAGAAATTTTTTACTTGCTCAATCAAAAAAACCCTAATAAATATAACTTTATTATAGGAGGTTCTGGCTCTCAAGAATCAGCATTAAGGGAATTATCTGTAAAATATGGTATTCAAGATAAATGTTATTTTATTGGTTATACCAAAGATCCATATCTTCCATTGAGCCTAATGGATTTATTTATTAGTATCAATGTTGAAAATTCTACAGGGCTAGCTGGCCTTGAATCTGCACAGGCTGGAGTTCCCTTGGTCGGAATTCAATGGCTAAAAGATTATCAATCCAAATCTTCAGATTGGATATGGTCGAGTTCTATTGTAAAAAATATAGCTAAGAAAATATTTGAATTAAGTAATGATCATGATTCTCTTTTAAGGTTGAAAATCAAGCAGCAAGAATTTGTCAATAAAAATTTTTCAGAACAAAATATGTTAAAAAATTATGAAGATTTTTATTTCAATGTTCTTGCTAAATAATTTCTTTTTTAAGCTATTTTTAATATATTTTGATTATTTCCATGATAATGCTTGTAAAATAAGAATATAAAACTTATTTATTATGATAGATTCTAATCAGAATATTTTACCTAATACCTCAGAAAATTCTGATTTAATATCAGTTTTCAAGGAACTTTATAAGAAGAAAGCTTCAATTTTTGTTTTTACAAGTTTTATAGCTTTGTGTTCTATTATTTTTAGCTTGTGGATGCCTAATATTTATACATCAGAGGCAGTGCTATTGGTAAGGGATGAGGATGATAATTCTATACAAGGTCAATCTCAGAGTTTTACAGGTCTACAGGCGTTTTCAGGATTGAATTTTAAAGGGGGGGCTGAAGAGCTTTCTAAAAGAGCTAATGAGGGGATATATATAGTTCGTTCAAGGAAGTTTTATCAAATGATGGTTGATAAATATAATTATTTACCTCAATTACTTGCATCCAAATCATTTGATTCAGAATCGAATCAAATAAAATTTTCTGCTTCTTATGATAACTTAACTAGTAAGTGGAAAGATGGTAAGAAACCATCTTATGAAGAGGGATTTCGGGAATATTCAAAAATAATTTCATTAAAATTGGATGTTAAAACAGGATTTTTGATACTAAAAGTTAGCCACGTATCACCTTACTTTGCTCAAGAACTTGCATTAAATATTATTGATGAAGTAAATGCACGAATGTTGGATAGTGAAACAAGCGATGCTGAAAAAAGCTTGGCTTATCTTAATGAAATTTCTAAAAAGCCCAACTACTCTGAAACAAAATCTGCTATTGCAAAACTAATAGAAAGAAAATTAAACGTATTGATGGTTTCTTCTATAAATAAAGATTATGTCTTTAAATATATTGATCCACCATCATTATCCTTAATCAAAACTGGCCCCGCTAGAGCTATAATAGTATTAATATCTACTGCAGCAGCATTTATTTTTTCTTGCATATTTGTCCTTGCACTTCCATATTTTAGAAAGTAATTCAATAAATTTATTTAGGAATTTTAATATCGATGCAGACTAGTTCGCCACTTATTACCATTGGCATGCCAGTGTACAACGGAAGTGAGCATATTGAAGGAGCTTTGGAGAGTATCCAATTACAGACTTATAAAAATTTAGAGATAATTATTTCTGATAATGGCTCAAATGATAATACTCTTGAAATATGTAAAAACTTTGCATCTAAAGACAGTCGAATAAAAATTATACAAAATAAAACAAATCTTGGTGCAATTACAAATTGCAATATTGTCATGAAGGCTGCTCAAGGGAAGTATTTCATGTTGATGGCACATGATGACAAGAAAGAAAAAAACTTTGTTCAAGATTGTTTATTGATGCTGGAGAAAAGTGAAGATGCAGTTTTATGTCACAGTCTCACATCTTTTTATATACAAAACCAACCGCAGAAAGTATGTACTGCTAGCATGGATTCACTTCACTCAACAAAAAATATATTACATAGATATTATGCAACACTATCAACAGCACCAGCTGTTGCTGTTTATGGCCTTATTCGTGTTAGCGCTCTAAAACAAACAATGTATTTAAGAAAATCTATCGCTACTGATATTGCATTTCTTTGCGAGCTTTCACTTTACGGAAATTTTGTTCAGGTTAAAAAAGAGCTATTTAATTATATTAGCCGACCAAAGTGGAATAATATTGATGATGACTATAAGGTTTTCTTTGGCGATGTAATCAAACCTTGGTGGTACTCACCATTTCTTTTTTTATTTTGGGATCATTGCATAAGAATCCTTTTTTCTAAAAAAAATTTTTTTATGATGTTGGGCTGTTTTTTAGTCCTATTTTTCTTTCAATTAAAGCTATTGATTAAAAAAATTATTTTAAAATTCTCTTACTTCTTGATTCCTCCAAAATATACAAATATGGTGGGAGAGTTTTTATATTGGAAAATTCTTCATAACCCAAATGTCAAAATTTTGGACTATGACATGTATAAGAAAAGATTTATGTTTTCAATAATAGGCTGGAAGAAAAATCTTTAGTTATGAATAATATATTAATAACAGGTTGCGCTGGTTTTATAGGCTTTCACTTATCAGAGCTATTATTGAAATTAGGTAATAGAGTCATTGGAATTGATAACGTAAATAATTATTATTCAGCAGATTTAAAGCTAGCTAGATTAAATAGACTTAATCAATATCAAAACTTTTTGTTTTATAAAAAAAATATTCAAGATTTAAATAATATTGAATTAGATTACCAAATTGACTGTCTTATAAACCTAGCTGCTCAAGCGGGGGTTAGGCTGGAAAGAAGAGATTACGACAAATATCTTTTTTCAAATATAGATGGTTTTTTATCAGTACTAGATTTTTGTGTTGAAAATAATATAGATAAAATCATGTATGCTTCTAGCAGTTCTGTTTATGGAGATAGCAACTCTATTCCCTTTTCTGAAAATGAGGCAATAAATTCACCTAAATCAGTATACGCATCTTCAAAAATATTTAATGAAAATTTGGCATCAGTATATGCATCTGAGTTTAATTTAAATCTAATTGGCTTTAGGTTTTTTACAGTTTATGGGCCATGGGGAAGACCAGATATGGCTTATTATAAATTTGCAGAATCAATCCTTGATAACAAACCTATTTACTTAAACAACAAGGGTCTTATGAGTAGAGATATGACTTTTATTTCTGACATAGTTCAGGGCATATCAACCGCTCTAAATACATTTTTTTTAGCAAAAAATAAGATGGAATCTCTTCCTGAAAATAAAATCTTTAATTTAGGCAATGATTCGCCTATTGAAACTATTTATTTGCTTAATTCTCTTCAAAAAATTCTTGGAAAAAAGGCAAAAATTATTCATACAAAAACTTCTAATGAGGTTCTTTCAACTCATGCGGACCTAACTAGATCATTAAAATATATACAATATAAACCAAAGGTGTCTTTCGAGGATGGTTTGCAAGACTTTTTAACTTGGCTTAAAAAATATAGGGAATTAAATTAGATCATTGAATTCTATTGAAACAGATGTACTAATTATTGGTGGAGGCATTGTTGGGCTTGCATTAGCATATGAGACTTCGAAATATAATGATTGTATTTTAATTGAAAAAAATAAATCCCTAATAGAAGAAACTTCATCAAGGAATTCTGGAGTAATACATTCAGGAATTTATTATCCTGAAGATTCATTTAAAAGTAAATTTTGCATTCAAGGAAAAAAGTTTCTGTATGATTTCTGTAAAAAATATAATGTGCCTCATGAAAAAACTGGCAAGTTATTAATCAGTGATAAAGATAATCTCTCCACACTTCAAGCGCTGAAAGAAAATGCAGATAATTTGGATATTAAATATGAAATCATTACCAAAAATAGAATCTTATCCAATTATCCCTTTCTGTGTGGTGAAGAATTTATCGATATCAAGGATTCAGGAATTGTTGATGTGCATGAATTAGCAACCAGACTTGAATCTCTCTCTTGGAAAAATGGGGCATATATCTCAACACAATCTAATTTAATAGATGTATCGGAATCAATAAATTGCTTGTATGAATCAGCAGTTAAAACCATTAATGAAACTTTTGAAATAAAGTCAAAAAGTATAGTTTTTTGCACTGGGCTTCATACTAACTCAGTGATTGCTAAACTAAACTTAAATTTAGAAAAATATATAAAAGAAAATTTTTACTTAATGGGACATTACTATAAAACCAATAATTGGTTAAATATCAGGAAATTAATCTACCCAATACCTGAAAAAAATGCACTTGGCGTTCACTTAAGCACTGCAATGAATGATCCAAGTACCTTAATTTTAGGCCCAGATGCTACTGAAACTTTCACAATTGACTACAAAAAAAATGCCTTTTCTAAGGAGCTAAAAGAAAAATTTTATTGCTCAATTGAAAAATATATGCCAGAAATCAGAAAAGTTGATATTTCTGCGGATTATGTTGGTATTAGACCCAAAATTCATACTGAAGGGTTTCAAGATTTTGAGATAATTGGTTCTAAAACTCATAAACATAAAAATTTGTTTATACTACAAGGCATCGATAGCCCTGGTTTAACGAGCTGTCTTGCAATTGCTAAATATATTAACAAAAATTTGGATATAAAATGAAATCAATGAAAAAAGTTGGAGTCATCGGCATGGGTTACGTAGGGTTGCCATTGTGGATAAATTTTTCAAAAAATGGCTTTCAGGTAACTGGCTTTGATGCCAATAATTCGATCATTGAATCACTTAATGAAGGGCGATCTTATATTGGCCATATTCCTAGCTCCTCTATAAAGAAATCATTAAAAAACGGATCATTTGGAACAAATGATATTTCTCAAATAAGCAATGTTGATGTGATAATTATTTGTGTTCCAACACCAATCTCTAAAAATAGAGAACCCGATTTGAGACATGTAAAATCTGTAATGCACGACATATCACCATTTTTGAAAAAAGGTCAGCTGATTTCACTTGAAAGCACAACGTATCCAGGCACTACTGAAGAATTAATTATCCCTGTAATTGAAAGTAAACAATTTAAAATTGGTAAAGATTTTTATGTAGTTTATTCGCCGGAGCGTGAAAATCCTGGTGGAAGTATAAAACAAGAAAATATTACTAAAATCTTAGGAGGAGCCACAAACTCATGCGCAATATTAGGACGCAGAATTTATGAAAAAGTCTTTAAAAAAGTTGAGGTAGTGAGTTCAATTAAAATTGCAGAGTTAACAAAACTATTAGAAAACATTCACAGAGCTGTAAATCTTGGCATGATTAACGAATTTAAAATGATTTGTGACAAAATGGAAGTCGATACTTGGGAAGTTGTTCGAGCCGCATCAACAAAGCCATTTGGCTTCGTTCCATATTATCCAGGACCTGGATGGGGTGGGCATTGCATTCCAATAGATCCATTTTACTTCTCTTGGAAAGCAAAGGAATTTGGAATGAATGCTAGATTTATTGAGTTAGCTGGGGAAATTAATATAAATGTTCAAGATTGGTTGCAAGAAAAAATATTGCATGTCTTAAACAAAGACGGAATTGCATTATCTAAAGCTAAAATTCTATTGCTTGGATTATCATACAAAGAGAATGTTGATGATGCTAGAGAGTCTCCTTCTCTGAGATTATATGACTGGGTTGCATCAAATGGTGGGCAGCTTGCATATTCGGATCCTCATTTTTTAACATTCCCATCTTCAAGTAAATATCAATATAGCGATACCAGTCTGGAACTAACACCAAAAAGCTTAAATAGTTTTGATCTTGTCCTACTATTGACTAAACACAAAGGGTTCGATTACAAGCTTATAAAGAAACATAGTCATAAGATTATTGATACTAGAGGAGTTTATGAACCCGATAATAAGAAAATATTTCGAGGTTAAGTATTGAAATTTTCAATCATAGGGCCCTCAGGATATATTGCAAATAGACATTTATCTGCAATAAAAAGAATTCAAAAATCAAATATTTATTCTTACCTAGATATTGTTGAATCAGCTTTTGAAGGCAATACCACTCAAACAAAATTCTTTAAAAATCAAAATGATTTTTTTCAAGATCTTTCAAAAAATCCTGTTGATTATCTTATTATTTGTTCACCAAATAACCTTCATTTTCACCAGATTCTAGAATCAATTAAATTAGATATTAAAGTTATATGTGAAAAACCTATTTGTATAAATATTGATGATTTAAATTTCTTGAATGAATTAGACTCTCAAAAAAAAGATTTGATATATTCAATCATGCAACTAAGACTTCATCCTGTTGCATCTCTAATTCATGAGTTGGTTCGCAAGGGTGGATCAAAAAAATATGCAACAGTCACTTATGTTTCTCGTCGAGATGAATTATATAAAAAATCTTGGAAAGTAAAAAGAGAGTTTTCGGGAGGCATTCTTTTTAATTTAGGAATTCATTATTTTGATCTTATATTAAACGCCTGGTCACAGCCTTTAAATACAAAAATAGAGGTGTTAACCAATACTACTGCTAAAGGTAAAACGATTAACGGTGATTTGGAGTTAGAGTGGCTCTTTTCAATTGATGAAAAATACTTAAAGGATGGCCAGGATACCTTTAGAGAATTTAAAATTGACGAGCAAAATATAAATTTTTCAAATGTTGCAGAGGATTTGCACTATTTAAATTATTTAGAAATTATAAATAATCAAAAATTTGGATTCAAAGAAATGTATAATGTCCATCAATATATCTCTAACTTATACAATAATGAGTAACTTTATTCACGAAACAGCAATCATTGACGATGGTGCTATTATAGGTTTAGGAACAAAAATTTGGCATTTTTGTCATGTCATGGGTAATGCAAATATTGGTGATAATTGCTCCTTAGGACAAAATGTCTATGTGGGAAACGTTAAAATTGGGTCAAATGTAAAGATTCAAAACAATGTTTCTATTTACGATGGTGTAACTATTGAAGATGATGTCTTTTGTGGCCCTTCTTGCGTTTTTACTAATGTTAAAAATCCAAGATCTGAAGTAAATAGAAGGGGCGAATATAGCACTACTATAGTTTCGAGGGGGGCATCAATTGGTGCAAATGCAACAATTATTTGTGGAATTAAGCTAGGTCAATATTCATTCATAGGAGCAGGCTCAACAGTAACTAAAGACACTAAAGATTTTTCCTTGAATATTGGAACTCCTGCAAGACAAATTGGGTGGATTAGCAAATATGGAAATCAGATAGAGTTTGTAAATAAAACCTACATTTGCCCTATCACAAATGAAAAGTATGTATTTGAGAATGAAATTGTATCAATGGAAAGAAATCATTTAACTGGTAATTAAAGAAAATTAATTATGGAATTAAAAAATAAGAAATTTGTATTAGTGGGAGGAGCTGGATTAATTGGTTCACATACAGTCGACGCACTTATTCGGGAAGATGTCAAAGAAATTATAATCTATGATAACTTTGCGCGGGGAAGTTTTGATAATCTCAATGATGCTTTGAAAGATCCAAGAGTTAGTATTTATGATGTAGGGGGCGATATCTTAAGTACAGATATTCTTGAGTCTGCCTTTGAAGGTGCTGACGGAGTATTCCAATTTGCTGCATTGTGGCTTCTTCAATGCCATGAATATCCTCAAAGTGCTTTTGAAGTAAATGTAAGGGGGACCTTTAATGTTATGCAGGCATGCATTGCAAAAAATATTAAAAGGCTCGTATTTTCTTCTTCTGCGTCTGTTTATGGTGATGCCTTAACAGATCCCATGACTGAAGATCATCCTTTTAATAATAAAAATTTTTATGGAGCCACAAAGATTGCTGGCGAGGCAATGCTAAGAGCATATCATCATAGATATGGCCTTGACTATGTAGGCTTACGCTACATGAATGTATATGGGCCTAGACAGGATTATAAAGGAGCTTACATAGCAGTAATTATGAAAATGCTTGATGCAATTGATAAAGGCGAAAGTCCGACTATTATGGGCGATGGCACCGAAGCTTTTGACTTTGTTGCAGTTAAAGATTGTGCAGCTGCAAATATTTGCGCTATGAAATCAGACGTTACCGATGAGTTTTATAATGTAGGTACCGGTAAAAGAACATCTCTTAAAGAACTTGCAGAAATATTAATAGAGCTAACTGGCTGCACAAAGGAAATTAATTATTTGCCTAATAGTTCCGCTACTCTAGTAAAAAATAGAATAGGAGATCCCGCAAAAGCTAAAAAAGAAATTGGATTTACAGCTAAGATTGATTTGCATGATGGCCTGAATCAGCTCATAGAATGGAGATTGGCTCAAGTATCTTCTTAATATTTTTCGATGCAATCAACTCAATAACACTCTTTTTATGTGTGGAATCACAGGTTTAGTTAATACTCAAGGTATTGATATTTCACCAAGCCTTTTAAAAGCAATGACCCAGGCTATTGAGCATAGGGGTCCTGATGGTGAGGGTAATTGGGCAAACAAAAATGTTGGGCTTGGCCATCGAAGATTATCCATCCTTGATTTATCAGATAATGCCCAGCAACCAATGGCTAGTTCTGATGGCAGTTTAATCCTTTCCTATAACGGAGAAATTTATAATTTCCAAGAATTACGTTTTGAACTTCAACAGTTTGGATATAAATTTTCTTCATCATCAGATACCGAGGTGCTGCTCTATGCATTTCATAAGTGGGGTGTCAGTTCTTTTTTGAAACTTAATGGAATGTTCGCTCTTTGTATTTATGATTTATCTGCAAATAAGCTCTTCCTTGCCAGAGATCGCTATGGAATTAAGCCTTTATATTATTCACATGAAGATAATTTATTTAGATTTGCATCAGAACAAAAAGCTATTCTTGCAAGTCAATCATGTAATCCACAGCTAGATTTGGATGGTATATATGAGTATTTTACTTTCCAAAATATCATTTCAGATAAAACTTTCTTTCAAGGAATACGTATGTTTCCAAGTGGGAGTTATGGAGAGCTTAACTTAAACTCAAAAAAACCTATTCTCAATATTTGCTCTTATTGGGACTATCAATTCAAAGAACCAACTCATCCCATTGATGCAAATGAGTGTGAGCTTGAGTTAAAAAGGCTATTTGAGCAGGCAGTAAAAAGACAAATGGTAAGTGATGTTGAGATTGGTTCTTACTTGAGTGGTGGAATTGATAGCGGTTCTATTACTGCCATTGCATCCAGAGAATCTTCGAACTTTAAAACATTCACTTGTGGATTTGATCTTACTAATGTTTCAAATTTAGAAAAAAAATTTGATGAAACGAAAAGAGCTAAGTTAGCTTCTTCATTTCTTGGCACAAATCATTTCGAGACACAAATTTATCCAAGTGACATTGAAAAATGTTTAAGTCAGCTTGTTTATCATCTTGAGGAACCACGAGTTGGACAAAGTTATCCAAACTTTTATGCAGCCTCTTTATCCAGCTCTCATTTAAAGGTTGTAATGTCTGGAGCTGGGGGAGATGAGTTATTTGCAGGATACCCATGGAGATATTATCCAGTTTTAGGCTTAGCTAAAAAAAATGATTTTTTAGACAGTCACTTTTTAAGCTGGAATAGGCTCTTAGAGCCCATGCAACTTAAGAAATTATTTGCTCCACTCAATATAGATCTGGATAGACCAAGAAGGGTCTATAACGATTACTTTGCTGATTTAGAAGGCAGAGGATTAACTCCCGAAATTATTGCAAATGAGTGTTTAACTTTTGAAGCTAAAACATTCCTTCAAGGTTTATTTGTGGTGGAAGACAAAATTAGTATGGCCCATGGGCTAGAGACAAGAGTGCCATTCATGGATAATGATCTTGTAAATTTTGCGATGAAATGTCCAATACATTTAAAGTTAGGAGAGTTCACCTCCTTTAAAAATAAACTAAGAAAAAATATCTCTCAAGCTAACTCTGTTAATGCCAAGCATGCAGATGGCAAGATGATTTTACGAAAAATGTTAGGAGAATATGTCCCTCGTGAAATACAAAATGCGCGCAAGCAAGGTTTTTCTTCACCAGATGCAACTTGGTTTCGGGATAAGAGTTCAGGTTTTGTTTTGAATCATATTCATGATAATAAGAAATTATTACATTCAATTATGGATACTAGAATGATTGATGAGATAATTTCAAACCATATGACAGGAAAAAATAATTCTCGGTTGCTCATATGGTCATTCATATATACTGGTGAGTTTTTAAAGCAGTTTTCTCCATCGGAATATTCTAGCTAATGAAAAAAACCATACTTATAACTGGTGCCGGCGGATTTATTGGCTCTCATGTAATTGAATTGCTTAAAGAGGACTATGAAATATTTGCGCTATTTCACAATGCACCATCAGATATTTCGGGGGTTCATGAGCTTGTTGGTAATCTAGCAAAAGATATTTCTCATATCCTGCCAAAAAAAATAGATTCAGTATTGCACTTAGCTCAGTCAAATTTTTATAGAGATCCCGTGAATCATGGTGAGGATATTGTTGATATTAATACTGTATCAACATTTAACCTTTTGAATTGGGCCAAGAAAGCTGGAGCGCAGAAGTTTATTTTCTCATCAACAGCAAATGTATATGAGTCAACTTCAGAAATTCTAACAGAATCCTCTTTAGTTAAACCGATGTCCCTCTACGCTGCATCAAAAGCATGTGCTGAAATGTTTGTAGATCAATTCTCAGGAGACTTTCATACATCAATTTTGAGAGTCTTTACTGTTTACGGCCCAATGCAAAAAAATATGCTTGTTGCTCAAATGATTGAGCGTTTACGAGACAATGATGAGATTTCTCTTGCTGGAGGGAAAGGAATATTCTTAACCCCATTGTACATTTCTGATGCTGCTCAACTTATGGTGCAGTTACTTAATTCTTTTGAATACAGAAGTGGTGATGTGTTTAATCTTTCAGGAATAGAGCAAACTAGCCTTGCTGAAATAGTTAGCATTCTTGCTGAGATACTTGAAGTAAAACCCAACCTTTCAATAACCAATGGGACTCCTGGAAGTCTGATGGGTTCTCCAAGAAAGATCCTTGAATTACTAAATTACTCTAATCTCACATCTTTACAGACAGGTTTAGAGTTTAGTGTTCATACTTAATCAGCTCTCTAGATTAATTGAAGTTGAGGTGTTTTGAATGACCAATTTACTTATCCAATCATTTATAATAGTTTTCAGTTAAAAAATTTTCTGACTAAATTTAACGTGTATTCAAATTTAAATCTTTTGCTGGCATAGGAACAAAATAAAAAATAATGAAAATTTTATTAATAGGCTTGGGAGGGATGGGAAAAAATCATTTAAGAGTACTTTCCGAAAATCCTGCTGTTCTAACTCTGTATATCTATGATGTCAATTCAGACCTGGTAAATGATCATGCCGATTCTAACTCTAAGATGAGTGCAATTCATGACCTAGATGCTTTTGTTGATTCAGAGGAATCAAATCAAATTAATGGCATTATCATTGCTTCTGCAACGTCAAGCCACCAATCGGTATTTAGTAAAATAGTTTCTTTAGAAAAACCTACATTTATAGAAAAGCCATTGGCTGCATCACTTGCTGAGGCGGAGCAGATGATGAATGAGGCTAAGAAATTTAATATTGAGGTAATGGTTGGTCATGTTGAGAGATATAACCCTGTAATTAAACACTTAACAAAAATGTTATCAGAAGACTTTTTAGGATTAATTTACCATATTAATACACAGAGAGTTGGAGGTAGCCCGATTAATAAAATGAAGGCAGGGGGAGCAATCTTTGATCTAGCTGTTCACGACTTTGATATATTGCAATTTATTCTTGGCACTGATTTAGAATTTTTATATGCACATGGCCATTATTCTGAGTCTATTTCATCTGCCACCATTGCCTTAAAATCTGGAGACATTAATTGTGATGTTCATGTAAATTGGTTAACGCCTGTGAAATCTAGAAAAATTACAATAATGGGCGAAAATGGAATGTTAGTTGGCGATTTAATTCTTCAAGAAATCAAATTTTACCCACTCAATCAAGAACTTCTTCAACAAGAGTCTCAACAAAACCTCCTATCGTTTTTTGAATTTTCAGAAATTTCTAAAAATTCTGGAGAATGCACAATTAATCTTAAAAAAAACGAACCTCTCAAAATTGAGCTGGATGATTTTATTATGTTAGCCTCTGGAGATCTGGATGAAACCACATCTCTTCCCACTATCCATGATGGGTTTAAAGCAGTTAAAATAGCTGAAATGGCTGAAAAAAAAATAAAACTATGAAAGCAGTAATCTTAGCAGGAGGCTTAGGCACTAGAATAAGCGAAGAAACTCATTTAAAGCCAAAACCTATGATTGAAATAGGTGGAATGCCAATTCTTTGGCACATTATGAAAGGTTATTCTTCTCATGGTATTAATGATTTTATTATTTGCTGTGGTTACAAAGGTTTTCTTATAAAAGAATATTTTTCAAATTATTTCTTACATAGATCAGATGTCACTATAGATCTTCAAGGAAATGATATTGAAATCCATGAAAATTATTCTGAACCTTGGAAAATTACCCTAGTAGATACAGGACCTAATACCATGACAGGTGGCAGGCTCAAAAGAGTAAAACATTTTTTAAAAGATGAAGATGCATTTTGCTTTACTTACGGAGATGGCGTTTCAGATATAAACATTAAAAGCTTGATAGATTTTCATAGTTCTCATAATAAGTTGGCAACAATTACTGGGGTTGTTCCGCCAGGTAGATACGGGGCAATTGTGAGTGAAGGAGATGCTGTGAAGTCCTTTAAAGAAAAACCGCAAGGAGATGGTGCTATTATTAATGGTGGTTTTTTTGTTTTATCCCCCTCGGTAATTGATCTTATTGATAATGATGAAACTAGTTGGGAATTAGAGCCACTTCTAAAACTAGTTAAGGATGAAAATTTAATGGTATACAAGCATGATGGCTTTTGGCAACCGATGGATACCTTAAGAGATAAAAATTATTTAGAGGAGCTTTGGTCTACCAATCCTCCATGGAAGTCCTGGTCTTAAATGAACTCAACATATGACCAACTCAGTAATTTCTGGCTTGGAAAAAAAGTTTTAGTAACAGGTCATACCGGGTTCAAAGGTAGTTGGCTTGCAATTATGCTTCATCGACTAGGTGCAAATGTATCGGGGATTAGTCTAGAACCTGAATCGCAGGAAAACTTATTTGCTTCGGCTTCTATTGAGGCATTCACTGAAAGCTTTATATGCGATATTGCCAATCTCGAAAGAACAAGGAAAATTGTTCAATCTATTCAACCTGAATTTATTTTTCATTTAGCTGCGCAATCTTTAGTATTGGAAAGTTACAGAACACCTATATCTAACCACTCAACTAATATAATGGGTACAGCTAATATGCTCGAAATAATAAGAGAGTCTAATGATATTAAAGCTGCTGTATTTATTACTACTGATAAGGTCTACAAAATGGAAGAGTGGGTGTATCCCTACCGAGAAACCGATGCTCTTGGTGGTATTGATCCCTATAGTGCGAGCAAAGCAGCATGCGAAATATTAATAGAGAGTTTTAGATGCAGCTTTCTCAATGATCTAAAAATTCCGATAGCCTCTGCGAGAGCTGGAAATGTTATCGGTGGCGGAGATTGGTCAAAGAATAGATTGATACCAGATGCAATAAAGCACTGGAATGATGGCAAGGAATTATTAATCAGGAGACCTCAAGCAATTAGACCATGGCAGCATGTTATTGAGCCGCTCACTGGATATCTTCAATTAGCTCAATCAATATCCAAGAATCCTTTATTATCAGGCCCATTTAACTTTGGACCAAATTCTCATGACGCTATGTCAGTAGAAGATGTTATTAAGATATTGCAGAATGATTATGTTCACGGAAAAGTGAAAGTTGATGCTGCATCCAGTAATTTTCACGAATCTGGTCTGTTAACTTTAGATATAAGCAAGGCAAAAGATTTGCTAAATTTTAAACCAACATGGAAGATTTCGTCTGCTATTGCGCATACCGCCAAATGGTATAAATCATATTATGATGGACAGAATGCTTATGAACTATGCCTTGCTGACATAGAGAAGTATTTTAATGAGTGAAATTGGCATTACAAATTTAAAATTGTCAGGCTTGAAATTGCTTACTCGCAATAACTATTTTGATGAACGAGGTGCCTTTCATAAAGTCTTTTCATCTTTTCATTTAGCCGATGCTTGGAATTATCCTATACAACAAATTAATTTATCGCATACTGTGAAAAAAGGTACTGTCAGAGGTATGCACCTGCAGTTGCCTCCGGAAACTGAAGCAAAGATAGTGACTTGCTTAAAAGGGAAGATTTTTGATGTTGCTGTTGACCTGCGGCAAGATTCAGATACTTTTCTACAATGGCATGCTGAAGAATTATCTCAGGACAACCTTTCTTCCCTATTAATTCCGGCTGGGTTTGCACATGGTTTCCAAGCATTATCTGATAATGTTGAAATGCTTTATATTCACTCACATAACTATGTTAAAGATAAAGAATTTGGGATTCATCATTTAGATGAAACTCTAAAAATTACTTGGCCATTACAAATTACTGTTTGCTCAGAAAAAGATAAAAAATTACCAAGACTGTCTAAACAAATTATCGAGGAGATTAAAAATGAAATGTAGGCACTGCCAAAGTAAAATTTCTTTGGAATTATGCAACTTGGGATTTGCTCCTGTCTCTAATGGCTATCTTTCAAAAGAAGCTTTAAGTGTTAAAGAAAATTATTACCCACTAAGGGTTGGCGTTTGTAATTCTTGCTGGTTAGTTCAAACAGAGGATTTTAGTTCCCCTGAAGAGTTATTTTCTGAAGACTATGCATATTTTTCTAGCGCTTCTTCAAGCTTTCTTGCGCATGCCAAATCATATGTAGAGATGATCGAACAGAGACTAGACTTGAATAGTTCAAGTTTAGTTTGCGAGATAGCCTCGAATGATGGATATCTTTTAAAAAACTTTAAAGAAAAAAATATTCCATGTTATGGAGTCGAGCCCACGCACAGTACTGCTGAAGCATCTGAAAAACTAGGAATCAAAAATATTAAAGAGTTTTTTGGTACTGAGCTTGCAAAAGAACTTGTAATGAAAGATATGCAATGTGATTTAATTCTTGGGAACAACGTTTTTGCACATGTGCCAGACATAAATGATTTTACCTCTGGTATAGCAACACTTCTGAAATCAAATGGTGTTGTTACTTTGGAGTTTCCTCACTTATTAAAGCTTCTTGAATTTTGCCAATTTGACACAATTTATCATGAACACTATTCATATCTTTCGCTGCATGCAGTGCAAAAGATATTTAGTAAAGCAGGTTTAAGAATTTTTGACGTTGAGGAGATTGTTACTCATGGCGGAAGTATTAGAGTCTATGGTTGCCATGATTCAAGTTCTATAAAAGAAATGCAGTCTGTAAAAAAACTCTTAAATCGCGAAAAAGATTTTGGAATTTGCAAGGAGTCAACATATGATGGTTTTCAGCCAAAAGTTGATTATATAAAAAATAGTTTATTAAAGTTTTTGTTAGAGCAGAAAGCTGTCAATAAAATAGTTGTTGGTTATGGTGCGGCTGCTAAGGGTAATACACTTCTTAATTATTCAGGCATTAAACCCGATCTCATTTCTCATGTGTTCGATGGAGCAGAATCAAAGCAAAATAAATTTTTACCCGGTAGCCATATTCCAATCTTAGAACCCTCCAGAATTAGTGACATCGATCCTGACTATGTAGTTATCTTTCCTTGGAATATTGCAGATGAGATTCAAAAAATTGCTAAGCCAATGATTAAAGAAGAAGCCAAATTTGTTGTGGCGATACCTGAGCTAAAAATCATATGACAAGTAGAATTTTTTATACAAAGCCTTCTATAACAAACTTGGAAATAGATTACGCAAATGATGCTGCGAAAAATGGATGGGGGGAGGATTGTTATAAGTATATTGATTTATTTGAAAAGAAATTTGCTGCTCATCTTGATGTAAAATATGCTCTTGCTACATCAAGTTGCACAGGAGCTCTTCATTTAGGTTTTTATTCATTAGGCATTAAACCAGGCGATGAGGTTATATTAGCTGATACAAATTGGATTGCATCAGTCGCGCCTATTGTCCATCTTGGGGCTACTCCAGTTTTTGTAGATATAGACCCAAAAACTTGGTGTTTAGATCCAAACCTTGTTGAAAAAGCAATTACCAAAAAAACAAAAGCAATTCTTGCTGTTCATCTATATGGAAATTTAGCAGACTTGGACGCTCTCCAAATTATTTCAAAAAAACATGGTATCCCCATTATAGAAGATTCAGCAGAAGCTATTGGTAGTGAGTATCATAATCATAAAGCTGGATCTATTGGTAAGTTTGGTACTTTTTCATTTCACGGGACAAAAACTGTTACTACTGGTGAAGGCGGAATGTTTGTAACTAATGATAAAGAGATTTATGATCGAGTCTCCATGCTAAATAATCATGGTCGATCTCCTAATCAAGTTAAGCAATTTTGGCCTGATGAGGTAGGATTCAAATATAAAATTTCTAATATTCAGGCCGCAATTGGTTGTGCGCAAATGGATAGGATAGAGGAATTAATTTCTAGAAAAAAAGAAATTTATTTAAATTACAAAGAGCTCATAAGTGATTTGAATGGAGTATCAATTAATCATGAGTCAAAAGGATGTAAAATAGGTGCTTGGATAAATAATCTTGTATTTGATAAATCCTTAAATGTTTCTAGAGAAAAGCTGGTTGAAAATTTTCAGAAAAATAATATTGATGCAAGAGTATTTTTTTGGCCGTTAAGCTCTTTGGATATGTTTAAGTCAATAGAGAATAATTTTCATTCATGGAATATACCAACAAGAGCAATAAATTTACCCAGCTATCATGACCTGACTTATGAGGATCAAGAAAGGGTAGTTAATGTTATTAAAGCTACTATCAAAGATTCACAAAATTAATTTTATTCGCTCATGCAATTTACATGTAATATAATGCTCGATTTAAATCAAAGGAAGTAAATCAATGACTGATGACATAAAAGAATTCTATCAAGATAGAAAAAATAGGATTAATAATTTTTCTCATGATGAAGATTTGAAAAGGAATCTTTTACATTATCTTACCGAAAATGATTATGAGTATAACTTTGATTATCTTGGTCTTCCGATCATTCAATTCCCTCAAGATATGACAGCTGTACAAGAGCTGATTTGGGAAGTTAAGCCAGATCTGATCATTGAAACAGGCGTAGCTAGAGGAGGTAGCTTAATTCAATCAGCTGCTATGTTAGCAATGATAGATATGAAAGAAGCTTATGATTCTAATACTTCAATGGATCCACGAAACTCATCTAGAAAGGTAATGGGGATAGATATTGATATTAGAGATCACAATAGAAAAAAAATAGAAGCCCATCATTTATCTGGTTACATAGAACTTATTCAGGATTCTAGTATTTCAAATCAAGTAATAGATTATATTCAATCTCAAATTTCTAGTTTTAAATCAGTCATGGTTTTCTTGGACTCAGATCATTCTCATGATCATGTCTTAGAGGAGCTGAAACTTTATTCTCAATTTGTAACAAGAGGAAGTTATATTGTTGCATTTGACTCAGTTATAGATGACTTGGATGAAAAATTCAATAAAGGTAAATCATGGGATAAATCTCAAAATCCCAAAACAGCTGTTTTAGAGTTTGTAAAAAATCAAGAGACTTTCTGTATTGACAGCTCTATAGATTCTAAAATTTTCTTTTCAGTAGCTCCTTCGGGATATCTGAAAAAATTATAGTTCAAATATTTATACGGAATTAATGTCATTTGAATGATTCTATTTATAAAAGTATCTCTTTTACCCTAATTTCAAATTTATGGCTTACATTTGCCACTCTAATATGCACGCCTCTATATATTAAATTTCTTGGAATAGAGTCATATGGTTTGATAGGTTTTTATATTACTCTCCTTTCGATAATTGGAGTTGTTGATAATGGCTTGTCATCTGCTGCCCTAAGAGAGATTGCAAGAATGAATTCTGATAATGCTCAAAGAAGTCAAATAAAAGATTTATTTTTCTCACTGGAGTTAATTTATTGGCCGATAATAGCAGCATTTACTCTAATTTTATCATACCTTGTTAATACAGATGGTAACCAATGGATTGAAGCAGAGACTATCAACGCAACTGTGCTTTCAGAGACTACTTCGCTAATTCTATTGCTAATAATTTTTCAAGTACCTATTGGTTTGTATATGAATGGTTTGCTGGGGTTTAAAAAAAATATAAATTTTGCTCAGATCAATACAATTTTTGGGACTATTCGAACCTTTGGAGTTTTACCATTTTTATATTATTTTGAAGATATAAGAGTTTTTTTTATGTGGCAAATATTTTGGGCAATTATCCAAATTTTAATTGCTAGACTTATTTTATTTTTACAACTAAAAAAAATCTCAGTATTAAAATCAAAATTTTCCATGCACTTGATAACTAAAATCAAATCTTTTGTGGGCGGAATGTTTTTGGTGACCATATTAAGCATCATAGTCTCTCAAATTGATAAAATCATTCTAAGTAAAATGTTAACTTTGGAAAGCTTTGCATACTATATGCTAGCGTTCACAGTCGCTCTTAGTTTATCCAGAATTACAACACCAATTATTCAGATATATTGGGCGGAATTTAGCAGTTTAACCAAAGATAATAAAATAAATGAACTAAAAGAGAAATTCTTTCAATGTTTTGAGTTACTTTGTTTTGCAATCTTACCCTTTACAGTAGTAATTTTTTTATTTAGTGAACCTTTATTGTTACTATGGACAAATGATCAGAATCTTACATCAAATACATCTACACTTTTAACTATTCTTATTTTAGCCACTGCCTTTTCTTCGCTTTCATTACCGGCTTTGACAGTTTTATATGCGAAAAACGGGTATTTAAGATATGTTAATAAAGTAAATGTTATAGGCCTAATTTTTATTGGCAGCTCAATTTTTATTCTTACGCCCATTTATGGTTCCTTGGCAGCTGCAAATTTAATATTAATATATGGAGTATTCATTTTTTTCATGTTTAACTTTAAAGTTGCATCAATTCTAGAACTTAAGAATCCTATCAATTTAATTTTACAAAAATTACTTCCACCAATTTTTATAAGTCTAGCAATCTCAGGCTTGTTATATGTAATAGTTTTTTCTCTTACCAATAGATTATTAATTTTTCTTACATTTAGCTTTATTATTATTTGCAATTTTTTTGTAATTTTGATATTAAATAAAAGCTACAGAGAAATTTTGCTCAATTCTAAATATATTTCAAAATATAGAACTTGACGGTTCAGCGGAGAGCCTTATTGGATAATTTTAAGTTTTTGTTAGGCAATTAACATATCGATCTAACAACACTCATCGAGGGATTTGATTATCTTGTATACAACTTAAAGCCAATGTAAAATCATCCTTAGTCTTATCAATCAAACAATAAAGGGGTTACCATTGAGCGTATTTCGAAGAAAATTTGTTGAGTCATTGCCATTAGGTAAAAAATTATGGTTGGCCTTAAGGGTAGTTAAAAAAATTTTTACATTACCTAATGATGTCGGGTTCTTTGGTTGGGATATGTTTACCCCTCATTCTCCTCCCTGGGCTGGGGATGATTTGATGTCTGAAAACTTTAATAAAGCAAATGAAGAATTGCTAGATTTAGTGGACTCAAAAAAATTTAAACTATCATTATTAACATATGATTCTGTTGGGTCAAAATCCTCATCTGATAAAAGCTTTACAGATGATCTAACGTATACAATTAATAATTTGAGGTGGAGGCATTATAATGTTTTTTGGTCAGCTAAATACGCTATCAATTCAACAAATTCTGAAAATAAGAATTTTATCGAATGTGGTGTTGGTGATGGTGTATCAACTTATTTCGCAGTTAAATCCTCTTTCTTCGAGGGAGTGAATAATAATTCAAAATTTTTTCTTTATGATTCTTGGGATGGAATGAAGGCAGAGCATTTATCTGACTCTGAAATAGATTTAGGGATTATTGATGAATACTCTTATTTAAAAATAGAGGATACAAAACGAAATCTTGAAGAATTTAAGGATATGATAGTTTTTAATCAAGGTTTTTTACCAGAAAGCCTTCAAACTGCAGACAATCCAACAGATTCGGCTTGGATTCATATCGATCTCAACTCTTCAAAACCTACTTTAGCTGCATTAGAATCTTTTCATGATGAACTCTTGCCTGGAGGTGTCATCTTATTTGATGACTATGCTTGGAATTGTCATCAAGATACAAGAAAAGTTGCAGATGAATTTTTTGCCTCCAAAGATGGTATAAACTTTTCATTGCCCACGGGGCAGGCGATATATTTTAAACATAGATAGTTGCATAAATTGTTTTTCCAATTAAAAAATTTATAGAAAACATGCAATTTATAGATCTTAATAAACAATACCTAGAATATAAACAAGAGATCGACAAGGCTCTTTCAGATTCTATTAATGCATCTAGTTTTATCTTAGGAAAACAGGTTTCCCTTTTAGAAGATAAACTTGCTGATTATGTTGGGTGTAGATATTGCCTCACTGTTGCCAATGGGACTGATGCTTTGCATATTGCGGAATTAGCTCTAGGAATTAATGAAGATAATAATGTTATCTTGCCATCCTTTACTTGGGTTTCTACCGCAGAAACAATTGAGATGA
>Ga0181552_10000836_pt1 | contig 23719 bp, 31 predicted proteins | sample 011ome_18_FD_130583 | JGI IMG/M metagenome (GOLD analysis project Ga0181552, IMG submission 130583) | Coastal salt marsh microbial communities from the Groves Creek Marsh, Skidaway Island, Georgia - 011501BT metaG (megahit assembly) | ecosystem: Environmental > Aquatic > Marine > Intertidal...
CGGGATTTTCTATGGATGAATTTAAAAAGTGTAATGTCCCTCCATCCCACCTAACGTGTATGTAGGGCATTCCGATTTATAATTTATAGAGAATTTTAATTTCCGAGCGTCCCAATTGAAAATCGCGATTGCGGCTTTCAATAAGAATTCAATTAAGGAGGGTACCTGATGTACTAAAAATCAGTATCGAAAGGCGTCAAGATCGGCCACGGGTCTCTGGGCCATGATTTTAGGTATTATATTACTTTCTATATGGAATCTTGCAATCAAGATGGAGTCGGCCACGTCGTGCAACCTCCCCTCCCCCGAAAGTCCGGTGATCTTGACGACCTCGTCCTTCCTGCCATCGTAGTCGAGGTGATCGATCATGAAATGTCGATGCAGCTGGTTGGGGCTGACGAGGACCGCCTTATGTCTGTATCGTTCGTATATGAGTGATTCCACATGGACAATTCCCCCCGGGGGCTGGCGTTCGATCGCCACGACGTCGGCCCCCTCGAATATTTGCGAATAGGTTGCCAAGAAGTGGTTCATCCTATCTACCACGTGGGGGGTGTGGTGGAGGAGGCACGCGGGTTCACAGACGTACTCGGTGATATCCACCCGCTTCATGAACTCCACCTCCACGTGGCCCTCTTCGTCAACCCGGAGCACAGACAGTCCCATGTTCACTATGCCGATATCCACCCCCACAACCCTCATCCTGGAATGCCACCGGAAATTTATTCGTAAAGTTTCAACACATCCCTGATGAGGGGGTGCCTCTCAACATCCCCGACGTCGAACTCGACAATGCTAAAGAATCCGGTAGTCTTATCATATTCGACCCTCCTCAGGCGATCCAGGATGTCCCTGAGTCCGTTGTCCCCCGTGCACCGATCGTGTTGCCCCACGTCACCCGTCACCACCAGTTTTGTATTCTCCCCCACCCTGGTCAGGAGCATCTTCATTTGATTCGACGTGGAATTTTGCATTTCATCTGCGATAACAAAAGAATTTTTGAATGTTTTCCCCCTCATGGTTCCCAGGGGAGAATAAACAATTTTTTCTTGATCGAAATATCTCATGGTACGTTCGAAGCCGAGGCGATCCTCGAAGTACTCCCTCATATTCTCAAAGAAGGGTGCCAACTTTTCATTCAGACTTCCTGGCAAGAAGCCGTGGTTTTCATCGACATATACTGCCGGTCTGGCGAGTACCACCTTCTCCACCTTTTTTTCGTCCAGGAGCCTGACAGCCTGTTCGCAAGCCAGGAGTGTTTTTCCCGTACCACTAGGCCCCGAACAGAATATTATGGGTTTATTTCTATTATCCAGGAGATCCTGGTACCTCTGTTGTTTTATATTTTTTGCCTCTATGCGTTTCGAGCCCACCCCGGTGAAGTAGCATGATCGAGCAACTAATCTCATGTCTATAATGATCATGTGGTATACCCCTTTAACTTGGTTCCTCAGCGCGATAGAAAAAATAATGACAGTAACTAGTATAGATATGAGTCTTCATAAGGCGGTCGGCGAATGTAATATCAAAGAAATTACAAGATTATTGGCTGAAAATCAAGGGGCAGGCGTCAATGCGACGGGCGGGGATGGGCTGACCCCCCTGCAATTGGCGGTCAAAAATGGTAAATCGGATATAGTAGCGTTGCTGCTGGAGAAGAAGGCGAACGTCAATGCGAAGTACAGTGATGATTCCACGCCCCTGCAAGTGGCGGTCGAAAATGATAACTCGGATATAGTAGCGTTGCTGCTGGGGAATGGGGCGAACGTCAATGCGAAGGTCGGTGATGGGCCGACCCCCCTGCAAGTGGCGGTCACAAAATGTAACTCGGATATAGTAGCGTTGCTGCTGGGGAAGGGGGCGTGCGCCAACGTGAAGGACGCGAGTTGTTCCACGCCCCTGCACGTAGCGGTCAGAAAGGGTAAATCGGATCTGGTAGCGTTGCTGCTGTCCGCCAATGCGAGTGGCGTTGAGGCTGGAGGGGCGGACGTCAATGCGAAGGACAATAATGGGCTGACCCCCCTGCATGTGGCGTTCCATGAGAAAAACAATGTTGATATGTACGTAATAGGGTTGCTATTGGAAAATAAGGCGGACGTCAATGTGGTGGACAAGAAACGTCAGACGCCCCTGCACCTGGCGGCCGAAACCGACGCCCCGCACGTGGTAGCGTTGCTGCTGGAAAAAAGGCCGAATGCCAATGCGAAGGACGATAAATGTCAGACGCCCCTGCACAGGGCGATTCCCCTGGGTAACTCGGTTGTGGTAGGGTTGTTGTTGGATGGGGGTGCGAACATCCACGCTAAGGACAAGAATAATAAGACGCCCCTGGACATGGCCATAGCGTGTAAATTTGTCCCCATCGTTAATTTGTTAATTCGTCATAAAAATTTCCATGTCAAGCATAGAAATTATAAACATTATCGTAATAGTGCGGGGAATGTCGGAATACAAGAATTGTTCGACGTTAGCAAGGTCAAGGTCAAAAAAATTCGCGAAGTGGATCCCACAAGTGAGGTGAACGAGGATATAGTCGCGATATTGAAGAGGGAGGCGGTGATTCCGTTTATTCGCCTCACGTAAGCCTGGAGGAATATTTGACGACTGTAACTTTCGTGATATCGTAGAAATCTAAAATTTCATCCAAAAGTTCTGGATGAAATTTGTAGATGGTTCCCGCAGCAGCGGTTTTTGGGGTAGCAAAAATATTTTTGTTTTGTTTGATAAAATTTTTAATTTTTATTTTTTCTGCAGACGTGAGGTATGGAAATGGTGGGATGAGGGACTCTGCCGAGTACGTCGACTCCGGCACATCACTGCAGTACTCGTGGAACCATTTCTCGCCGAATCTAAAATGTTTTGCCGAGATTCCAAAAAAATCGACGAGTCTGATGGGATTCGTGGGAAAGCCGGTGACGTTCGTGGCCGAGAAAATTGAAAACGCCATGAGTCCGAGGCGGTTCTTGCCCCTCGGCGAGAGTTTGCCATCGCGTTCCTTGGCATTCCTGAGCACATCGACAAGAAATTGAATAGCGATGTTGGAGATGTCCGAGTGGAGGGACAATTTCACGCACATTTCTGAAATGAAATTTCCATCTGCATAGATCTTGCTGTCCTTGTTGTTGGAGCAAATGCGTCGGTTGATGTTGTTCAGTCGCCTGTCTCCCACCCGCGTGGCAAGTCGAAAGCCCTCCGAGAACAAGGTGTCTTGTGCATTTTCCAGCCCCAGGCGGGAGGTGCCTTCCGTAGCCTCGGGACCCCTGAACCCCTCCTCTGCATTCTCGAACTGAACGTGCTGACTGTCGGTGACTCCACACTGGCGACAGACGGAGAACTCGCCGGTGAAAATGAATTCGTGGACGTGGTTGTCTGCGTGCTGGTGGTCAGCCATGACCCCGTTACAGGGCACATCGAGATCCCGGGCCATATCAGCAAGCATAAAGAAATCCATGATGTCCTCGGTGTAAAAATTCACTCCCCTCGGTGTAAAAATTCACTCCCCTCTCTCCCCTCGTGTTGTTCTGAGGGAGGGGGGTAAATCTTGTGATTGACCTTAGCAAGGGAACCCCCCCGCCCGTGATGATCCGCCGTGATCTCGCAAGAATCATCAGTTAAACAAATAAATCCATATAGAATTACAAGAGAACCAATATGCCGACGACACTCATCAGCGCTGTTAGAAGGTATTCCTACATGCTGGAAGGAAGTATCGAACTTCCAGAATGGTATGATCCCGAACTTCATAAATATGATTATTGTTCTTGTTGTTGTCACGTGAAGATGTTTAGGAAAGACCAGAACGCCGATATAGACGAACCTATATGGGAAGATAGGATATGGTTTGACGAAAAGATAACTGATGTGGAACACCACTTTGAAGATGAAAAGGTCATAGTAAATCAAGTTAGAGGGAGTGGGTGAGAAATATTAAATGTACAAGTCGGTGGTTCTCTTCGCGTCGGCGTGGCTTGGCAGTGTGACGATTCATTACATACACCACCGGTACTGTTGGCCGTTCTTCACAGGAACCTCTCCATGCATACAGTTACAGACAACAGCCATGACTATGGATCGAATACAGCAATCCCAGTTCCTCCTAATGATATCCCTAGTACTGGAGGGTGCCTCCCTGGCGAAAAATATGTTCATGCACGACAGGTGTAGTGAATCTCCCTCCCCCCCAGAGGAGGGGTCCTCCTCCTCCACCTCCTCCTCCCTGGTGGCGCGTAAAAATCAGTAAAATTAAAAATTCTCTGAATGTAAATGTACACGTTCAAGGTTGGTTATTTTCCGGGTGAGATAATAAACGAAAAGATCCTCCACCGGGAAATGTGTGAGTACATCGAAAAATTTGGCAAGGTCAAGGTGGGGGAGGAGGACGATAGGATCACCTTTACGTTGAAGATTGGTAATGAAAAATCCGTTGATTTCCTGGATGATTTGCCTCCGGATATCCTGGTCTTCAGGGTGGAAGACAAGAATGGAGTAGTATACGAATACGACCAGGCCTTCCTCGTGAACGACCCGTCATGTGATCTAGACGACAAAATATATCACAAATCTCTTAAAATTAATAAACAGACTGAGGGAAGTGAAATGTGCACGATCTCATAGTTCCAAGCAAATCTTGATGCTTTTGTAAATATCACCAATCGTCCTGGATTTGGTGATCTTTCCGCTCACGCCATCCTTGTTGAGGTTGACTCCCCCCCGGAGGTGACACGTCCCGTAGGGGTGAAACGACCCGATTGACTCGTGTGGTTCCAGATAACTTTTGAGACCCCGGGGGTTCACCGGTGGTCCCCGCAAAAAGAATTTCGCCGATATGTTGTAAACGTCACCTATCCAGGTTATTCCCAGGGTCTCCATGAAGGACTCTACCCTCCCAAGGGCCTCCTCCACGTCACCACACCTGGAGACGTGCACGATGAAAGAGTTCTTAAAGAATTGAAACTTCCCAATGTCCACCCTGGAGATTCTCGGATCCGAGCGTTCCACCCTCTTGAAGAGGGGCCCCCTGCACACCGCCCCCCTCTCCCCCGACAGGTTGCCGAGGCTAGATCCCGTCCACGAGCCCTTGATGGAGACGATGGAGAGTTCGATCCTGAATGGGTCCATGTTCCCCTCCCCAGTTGTGTGTATATTTCTATTTTTAAAATATCTTTAATTAATATACATGAAGATATTTGTCGAAAATATTCTGAGGGGACTGAACACCCTTAGAAAAATAACTGATCCAGTAACTGGTGTAACGGCTCGGATCATAAAGCTCTCCGGCATTCGAAATTACAATTTTTATTATGGTGGGGGGGCCTTGAAGACGCTGAGGAATGAAATATCGAAGAAGAGTATAAATAGCAATATAAATGAGGCGATTAATTCGATTCCCCTGTCGGACGAGGTGTACCCAGTGCTGGTTAGTTTTGACAAGAAGGTTGGCCACCTGGACAATCACATCATAACGGAAAAGGTGATGAACATGATACAGCGGAACATCAACGGCACGCGTTACAACATAAAGAAGGACGTATTGAGGCCCTCTTTGATTCGGTTCACTGTGTACGACAAACTGAGGAAGACTACCGGGATGACCATCTTGCTGACGAATTTGCATGGAAAGGAGTCTCACGCCAAGAAGATAGTCAAGATGACGATGCGAGCCGTGAGCATGCACGATTCCCGCGAACCCGTGTCCATCCCGGTCCTGATAGAAGCTATCTGTGATATTTTGTTAAAACCGTATATTACCCTAATTACAAGTGGTGCCCAGAAGTCTGTTTACGCCATTCGGCTGACGTGGCTGCTCGAGGCGGCCAAGAGGTTCAACATTCCGATAACCTCCCACCTGATGAGTCGCGCTCAGAAATCATTCAAGGAGTCCTCCGCGAACTGATTCAGTTCGAATCCCACGACGACGTCCTGCCGGGGGGGCATGTCGGTGACGGTCGTCAATATGTTACCAAACATATCACATTCTCTGCATCCGGGGTGTTCCTCCCCATCCAGAGGGTGGTCGTGTCCGGAGTTCTGGGGGGCTTCCTCCCCCGCCGAGAATTTTCGGTGGGTCCCGCACATGCCGTTGAACGCCTTCCTCCCCTCATTCGTGCATGGCACCCCCCTCTTGGTGAATGCCGTGCAGAGAATCTTTTCGCGTTTCTTCTTTTCCCGGGTGACCTGGGACCCCTCCGGTTCGGTATCCTCGATCACCCCCAGATTCTTGAGAAATACCTTCAATTCAATGGCAAATTTCTTATTCTTGGTCGTCTCCGCGTGGCCCTTCAGGAACTCCACCAGGTTATCGAATTTGGATCGCTCCTCGAGTCTGATTTCGGTCACGATGTCCTGGAACATCGACTCCTTGTCGGCGGGGATTCCGAGTGCGATCATACCGAGTTTCTCCATCTTGTACTTATCCTCATCAGTTATACCTCGGTGTAAAAATTCACGCAACCAACTTAAAGGTCTGTGCCCAGGAATAGTATGAATGATAAAATCCTATCAATTCACTGATTTCCTAAAAATTCAGTGGAATTTACCTCCCGAAATAAAATGGCGCGATGATTGCTGTTCCATCTGCCTCTCCCGGGACGCCCTGGATCTGGTCTCGTTCGGGTGTACGCACACGTACCACCGGGGGTGCATAGACCGGTGGCGGGGGGGATGTCCCCTGTGCAGACAGCCCCTGGACATATCCGTAACGGAGTGCATATACAAGAGGAAGTTCCTGGACTTTTTCCATTCGGTGGGCCTCACCCTGGTCAGGTGGATAGACGCGGAGTTCCCCATCCTCCGCCACACCCTGACGGGCGTCCTCGTCGCATTCCCATACATCGAAATAGAGAATCCCGAGTTCATAGTCGAAACCTTCGTTACCAGGAAGCCTCGCGAAATAAAGCGTAAATCGGATATATTCCTGGGGCTACTTCATCGCTCCCGGTCCCTGGACGACCTGAGGAGTTTGGAATTTTGGAAGCGAAATTACCGGGGTGACGCTTTAACCTTCATCAGAGTTAACGAGGGAACCTTCTCGGTGGACGTTGATTTCCTGCTAGAGTGTGTAAGTTAAAGGCTACCCCCCAGGATATTTACCAAGAAGAGATGCCTGTTCACCCGATTGCCATCTCTTACCCCACCCGTTCCGTCCGCGACTTCACCACCCCCACCTCCGACGAGAAAGTTCCCTCGTATGATGATTTCAAGAAGTCTGATTTCGAATCCCACGGTGCATTCTTGGACGCCCTGGCGAAGTACCCCACCATCAAGGTGGATAAGTTAAATCAGGCTGGAATCCTGGACGTCGTGGGTGCTGGATCCACCCCCCACCTGGATGGCGAGTTTTCCCGGCTGACGGGGATCCCCTTCCAGGGTGTGGAGGGGCGAGACGCCTGGAGTTCCAGGCTCCTGGGGGATCTCTCCACCCGCAGTTCCACCGAGAGATTCCTCGATGTCTTCCAGAAACCCAAGACCGCCCTCTTCATCGACCCCTCCCTCCCCACCAGGTACGACCCCCTCTCCGCGTCCGTGCTGTGGGGTCTCAAGGAGGTACTGGGGTCGGAGAACGTCGACCTGGTCAGCGACGTGCCGTACTTTTACGTGGACCACCAGGGTCCTGCCGGAATCCACCCCTTCGAGCGGACATTGCCCGTTTCCAGTAAGTGTGTCACGTCCACGGAGGATGTTCAAGAAAAAACTAGAAAAAATGCGTACGACCTCGTCGTGTTCGGGTCATTCCTGACCGACAAGACCCCCTCTATTGTGAACCAGGTCATGGCCGCCGGCTACACGACCGACAAGATCGCCCTGGTCGTGGGGGAGGACGCCCCCCTATCCAACCTCCTGGTGGCGGACCCCCACCTGGGGGGCGTTCTGGGCAAGTTCCACACATTTGTGAAGGAGATCGACGATTTCCACAAAATCCACGAGAACCTCGTAAATTCCCTGACTGTCCCCAGCGACGTCAATGAACTCATTCCGAGTTTCACCAAGATTGCGGGCCTGGTGAAGAGCACGACGATCGTTGGTGGCCACGACAAGATCGTGCACGCATTCATCGCGGGGATGTTACCCCACACGAGGATCACCGTGGAGTGCCTGGACGTGACGGCCCTGAATGAACTGGCGGAACCCAAGAATATTCAAATTAAAAATGACGTGGAGGAATCTGAGTGCGTTGTGATCAACAACCAGCCCAGGACCAGGGAAAATCTCCAGCACGAGCTGAAGGGGGCCGCCGGGAGGAACGCCAAGATCGTGGCCATGCTGGGCACGAACGACCTGGGGGACGTCGTGGACTCGTTCCTGGCAGATAACCCCACGACCTGGTACAAGCTGGACTCCACCGATCGCCAGGGGGGTCTCGTGGTCCTCTCCAGATTCGGTCGGGATCTGGTGGAGCCCCTGGACGATGACTGGTACGGGGAGGTGGTGGCTGGCATCCCCCACCGGGACACCGCCATCGTGGTGTCGACCAACCCCGGCCTCGGTGCATTCTACAAGAAGAGGAATGAGGGTACCCACGTGATCCAGGTCGGGGTGTGGTCCCCCGAGGAATCCCAGAGACTCCTGGAGGACACCCGCCACCTGGTGAGCAGGGGCAAGTTCGCCACCATCAACGGTTCCCCCCTGCACGCCCTGGCCCGGGTCACGAGCGAATCCAAGGTGAACATCGTGCACGTCGACTGTCCCGACAGGAACGACGCGGTGTTCACCACCCTGGCGGCGGAGAGGATCCTGGCCCCCCAGGGGATAATCGTGGCTCCCAACAAGTATAAGGAAATTCTAAGCGATCTATTGAATCGCGGAGAATTTCTGTGGAACGGGGTAACCACCAGTTGCTGTCGCACGGTGGTATTCACTAGAAAGGATACTCCTTAGGCTGGGGCAAGCTTCCCCCCCGGGCCTCACCGGACACGAGGGGGTACATCATCAGGATACACTGTGCCAGCGTAATCCCCACTAAATAATATGCCAAAAAGTTACAGTTCCCCTTCACTGTACAATCAACCATATAAATATTGAAAATAAAGAGGAGGATCGAGAGATTCCACACTAGCAAGCGTGAAATGACTGTGCTGTTCTCCGCCATGGCCATTATCATGAAATTGACCACCATCCACGTAAACCCATAGATCCAGACGGCCATCTTGGCCTGATCGCTGAGGTTTGCATAGATTGTCCTAATTTTGTCATACATTAGTTTATAATATCCTCTGGGAAAAAAATCAGTGACCACTGTGGATTCTCAGTTGAAACGCGTTGTTGTCCAGTCCCTCGAAGTCCACCAGGGATCCGTCCGACCTGCGCCACGACACCGACAGCTGGGAGAGTCTCGTCAGCGGGACTTCAAAATCAATGCCCGCGCTGTAGTCCGATTTTTCGTGGAAATACTTCACCCCGAATTCCCCCTCCCCCAGGAGTATGGGTGAGAAGGTGAATTGGGACTGCGACGCGTCCCCGGGATTTCCCCCCGGCACCGCGGAGGTGACGTTGGGATTTCTCAGTTCCTCGATGTCCAGGTAGACGTAGGCGTACTTGTTCAAGTTCACCAGATTGCTGGATTTCAAGACTTGATACGAGGAGAACGAGGATCCCGTGGTAACTCCGTAGTAGTCGTGGTAGGTATTCACCGGCACCACCGACGAGGTGGATGCCAGATTGACGGACGCCGACAGGGTCCCCGAGGTCGAGTCCCCCAGGGGGATTCCCATGAGTTCCGCCATCTCCTCCGTCTTGATGCCCACCGTGAATGGAGACGTGGTCGTCACCGTCCTGTAAAACAGAAATTTGCCCTCCGCCTCGAGGTACCGAATCTTGACCCTCGTCAGGCTGTATATCTGGGCCTCGATCTCTGTTGCCAGCGTCTCCCCCGTGTAGAATCCAGACTTTAGGGAAAACGTGATGGTGCTGCCGGTGAGGGTCGTCACGGCCAGGACGTTGGTTCCGCTCGATAGATTCTTGGTGACGTTCGGTATCTTGGCGTTGACCAGCTCGACCCTCCTCACCTGGTGTATCGGATTGGCTATGTGGAGGGTGTATTCACTGGGTAGTGCATATTTTTCCTTGTCCCTGTTGTGTGACTCCACCGTGACGTGCGTAATCATCTATTATTATTATAGATTTAAAAATATAAAATTTAACACCGAGGGATATCCCACCAGTAGGTATATACAATGGATATCATCGCATCTCTTCAGCCCCACCAGAGGGACGCCGTGAAATGGCTGGAGGAGAGGGACCGGGGGGGCCACGCGGGTGGAATTCTCTGCCACGAGATGGGACTGGGGAAGACCCTGACCCTGCTGACCCTGATATCGCGGATTTCCAAGAAAACCCTGGTAATCATGCCAAAATCTGTCATTAGCCAGTGGGTCGACGAGATAACGAAGTGGACGGACGGGTCTGATTATTCGGTGAACGACATGTCTGGAAGACTCGTTCTGATGTCGTCCTCGTCCCTGTTGACTGCCAGGGGAGAGGAGGCTGCCCGGGTCGTGTGGGACAGACTAATCATTGACGAGGCCCACGAATTTAGAAATCCCCGTTCTAAAAAATACGAGGCCCTGCAGAACATCATACGGAGGCACACCATATGTGCAACCGCCACGCCCATAGTCAACAGAATGCGAGATTTCATATCCCTGCAGGGGATACTTGGCGTTTCGCAGGGGGAGATCCAGAAGAACTTTTTGCACCACAAATCCAATTCCATCCTGGTGGCTACCAAAAAAACAGAAAAATTGGAAAGCACAAAACTCATTCAGAAGACAATTCACTGCGAACTAACCGACGCGGAGTTCGCCCACTACAAGGACGTCTACATGACTCAGGTGGTGGAGGCGAATACGACGGCCATTGGAGAAATAGGATTGCTTTCGTGCATCCTGTATTGCAGGCGGGCGATGATCACCGCATCAAAGTACAGGGAGATATTTTCGAATTGGTCCACCCACCTATTCCAGAAGCACGTCATTTTCTGTGATTTCATTTCAGATATCAACGGACTGAAGACCATGTTTAGCGAACGTGGTATTCAAACCTTCATTTTTCAGGGAAAATTGGACGATCGGGAGAGGTGCGTCCAGCTGAGGGAGTTCCAGAACGCCGGGCCCGGTGCGGTGATGTTGTCGCAGACGAAGTGTGGATCCGTGGGACTCAATCTCCAGACGGCGTCGGTCGTCCACATACTTTCCCCCACCTGGTCACCGGCAGTGACGGCCCAGGCCATCGGGAGGTGCTGGAGGAATGGACAAACCCAGGACGTCCACGCATTTCATTACATATCCCTCTCTCACGACGAAACTATCGTTCCCTCCATCGATTTGACTATTTTGAAGTTGCAGGAGGAAAAATTCAAGATCTACCAGGAAACCGCGACCATATCGGTGGCAGATTTTCCACACGAGAAATCTCTGAGGTCCATGAAATCATTCTTCCACACAGTCTGAGACGATGGCGTCGATGACACCCATGGGGGGACTGAACGGTACCCGGGAGCGGTCTTCCCGGCTGTCCACCCTCCTGAGGCAGAGGAAGTGCCACGAGTCGGTGGTCGTTATGAGGGGAAAGCCCTCGTAGGTCGCGTTCTTAAACTTTATGGAGGAGTACCCCCCGATGGAGCGAAAGCGGATCCTCCCCGCTCCAGCCCCGGCGTAGGGAATGAAGGGAATGACATTTCCACCGTAGGTCTCCGCGAGGCGCTGGCTCTGGAGGGGACTCAGAATCTTCATTTTTCTAAGGAAGTAATATAACATCCCATTTTTTTAGAGACAAAATTACACCAACATGGGGGTCTGGAGGCTCGCCCTGACCATGGGATCAACCCACAGCTCCACCCCCCGATCCCTGAGATTCATGCAAAATCCCGTGAATTCCGTGGTGAAGTGGATGATCTTATTGCCCGTCGGCGTCAGCAATTCCTGGAATACCGGTCTGAACCAGGGATATTCGAGCTTTTCGATGGCACCCGACTTGATGCAGACGATCCCCTCGCCACACGACTCGATGGGTACCAGGGCGCCCCCGTCCGCCACCCACTTCTCCATCGTTTCGGTGGTCACATATTCAAAATTGCCGTGCTTACAGAAGTACGCGTTGTCCATCCTCTCCCAGATGTCCAGGGTCTTGGCGTCCTTTCGCCGGTAGGCGCCACAGACGAAGTCCCTGTTGTGACCGACGAGCCTATTGATCATGTCGATATTTACCAGGACGTCATTTCGAATGATGATTATGAAGTCGTACTTGAAATCTTGGAAGACGCTCTGCTTCTTTCCGGCCAGGACGTCCCCCCCGAGCAATTTATTGAGATCCCCCTCCACCATGGAGATCTTCATGGAATGGCCCGACCCCTGGAGTTGTGACACGAGTCCCACGAAATTTGTGGTCCACTCGAGGCTCTTCTGGCCCCCCAGCACTGCCAGTATGATGTTCATATTTTCAATACCCATCAGAAAAATATATTAAATTAAACGCGAATCTCTCCCTTCTCGATCGAGGCGAGATAGTTCTCGGTGCTGTGTTCGCCGGGAGAGACGCAGCAAATCCCGATGGTATAGGCGGCCGGGTATCCCGCGTGATACCCCCCCTCCGTCGTCGTCATCATCCCCGCGACGTGCTTGTATCCCATGTTGGGCACCCGGGGAATGGGGTCCTGCGGGTCTACGAATCTCCACGTCTGGGGAACCGCCTTGTTGTAGCATTTGGCAAACGTCTTGTTGCCGACGCGGGGGGAACCGAAGGTTGAAATCTCGACGTCCACCCCCTCCCGGGCCAGGTCGAATGCCGCCAGGGTGGCCACGGCCCCCCCGAGGGAGTGTCCCGTGATTTCGATCTTCCGGGCCCCCTCCGCCCTGTTCACCAGGAAGTCCCTGGCGGCCTCGTAGATCTTGAGGAATCCGCTGTGGACCTTGCCACAGTCGGGGTGCCGGTGCCACACCCGCTTGATGATATCGAAGTCAGACTTCCAGTCGGTTACGGAATCGGTCCCCCTGAATACGAAGCGAACCCCACCCTCCTCGGTCTTCCTGGCGTACACCTGAATATCGAGATCATAGTCGTTGTATAGTTCGAACCCACATTCAATCATTTTATCATTGTCATAGCAATTGCACACATCCGTGGCGAGGTCGGTGAAGTTCATTTAGGAGTAATGCATAAAATAAATTGTGACCCAACTGTAGAGATGTCCTCAGTCGCAGGTACAAAATTCATGATGATCTCAACGCTGTCCCTCGTGGTACCCCACCTTATAATGAATTTGCCGCCCCTCAAGTTGGCCTCCACCGCAATATCCAAGTTGCTTAAATACGATAGAGGGCTATTCTATATGGATAAAACCTTCTACTGGACGTTTTGCTTAGTCGCGTGGGTTGGATCCTTCGTGGGGCTTACAGTTCTATCAACACAGTCACCCGTACCAATTGACATCGTGGTTCGAGAGGTACTCCCCTTCTTTATTGCTTTGTGGGGTTTTATTATAGTTTCGGCTATTATTGTCTTGTTGAGTTCCGACATATTCCCCGACGTGGACAGTATCGAGGATCTTAAATTAAGAATTGAGGATTACATAGATGACATTCCCGCCGGCCCCTTCTGGGAGTTCGATGATGTGATAAAGACACTAGAGAAGCCACCAGTGAAGAGAAAGTCCGCCGCGTCTCAATTCAAAGGTGGCAATGCCTCTTCATTCGGGAAGTCTTCCGCATTTAAAATGCCGTTCGGGAAGTCTTCCGCATTTAAATCGCCGTTCGGGAGTTCCAGTTCCAAAACGAAATCGCAGGAGAAAAATTTTGCAAATCAGTGGTCGAGGAATGCAAGCGTGGGGAAGTCGGCGCTGGGTGCGATGAAAGGCTTCAGGTAAAGATTAAAATTTGATAATTATTTTGAGCGGATATGACAGGAAAATGAACGAGGCCCACTATATCCTATGTGAGAGTAGTGCACGTGACACAAATATATATTCGAATCCCAACTCGTATAGACTCCACCTCCAGACCCCCCTCCGCGAGGTCAACAGGATTGAGCTGATGAACCTGCGGGTCCCGAACACCCTGTATGTCATAGACGACAACGTCGACCTCATCAGCGTGTCTTCGTCCTCCTCGACGACCGCGATGAAGACGTTCTCCATTCCCAGGGGTCACTACTCACCCTCTGATCTCGCCCTGGAATTGACGAGGGCGATGTACAACTTAACCCTGGTGCAGATCGCGTGGAGGGCCGACCTGGGGAAGTTCTTCTTCTATCGGGCCGCGACGACGGTGGACTTCAACGTCACCATCAATACCACGGAGCTTCAGGATATCATGGGATTCACCGACGGTCTGACCCGGGTATCCTACGAGGTTCCCAGTCAGCCCATATCCGACGCGACGTTCGTTCTGTACGCAAACAACGCTTCGTACGGGGGATATAAGATATTATTTAGCGACAGACTCGCGAACACAAACAATTTTGGATATATTTACTTGGATATTGAGGAGCTCAGGAATACCCGGGTGGATTGCGCCGGAAAGTTGGCCGACGACCGGGGCTCCGTCCAGGTGAGTTCGTCCCGATGTTCCTTCGCCCCCATCATGCTGGACGCCGACGCGGGGAGCTTCCAAACATTTTTCGAGAATTCCCAGACCTCCACCGCCATTGATTTCAACCCCCGGCTGGCCCGGCTGGACAGGCTGACCATCCACTGGAGAAACCGTGACGGCGACCTCATCGATTTCAACGGGAGGGACGCCAACTCGTTCATGCTCAGGGTCATATGCGAGAGGCCCCACTAGGTCATGTTGGCGTGTTTTTTGCAGAAATTGCCGTGGGTGGCGTGGAAGGTGCACTGCTTTCCCGACAGGGTGTACGCCGAGCACCCCACGTGGGGAGGGCCGCCCCCCCGCGCCACCCGGGCCACCCGGGCCGCCGGTTCCTTTCCCCCGTGGGCCGGGATCTTTTCAATACGAACCACCCGGGCTCTTGACTTATTGGCCCTATCGTATCTTTTCTTCAGTCTTTTCTTCAGAATATGCAATAGGGCTACTCTCTGAAAAATATTCCGGGGCTTCTTGATGAGGCTGCACATTTTCAATATACGTACACTCGTGAATTACCCCTCGGTGTAAAAAAGTATCAGAAAAATAAATTAGGGGTTTTCCGTAATTTATTTTTGTGAGATCCCCTCCCCTACATCCCCACGTTGTATCGCCCCGTCCCCGATCGCAGGCCTACGGTCGATGTATTCTGAGGCGGGTCGAACACCTGGAGGGGTTTATCGAGACCCTTGATGTAGTGCACGCGCGCCGCCACCCCCGTCCTGACCTGTCCCATCATGATGTCGAGGACCACGTCGTTCATGTACGGGATGGACTGACTGCCGTTGTCGATGTAAACCTTCCTCATGATGGCGAGGATGTCGTTGTCGTTCTGGCGATCCAGCACGAACCCACTCTCCTGTAGGAATTTAATACGCAATGCATTATTCAGGTGGTTCACATTTGTCTGGTGAAAGTACGACATCATTTTCTCGTCCGGAATTTTACCCAACGACCTGATCATGCTGGTGCGAACGCGACGCGAATCCGCGCGGTCATCAGTTTGCGGTCGACTGATGAGATTCTTCAGTGGTATATCCCACCTGGAGGCCTTCTCAACAATTGCTTTCATATTAACAATACGAAATATTATAATTTAGATAACATCTTCACGTACGTCGCATCCGACCCCCCCGACATCATCCCCATCAGTTCGGACTGCATTTTTTTCACGTCCGCCCTGGTGAACCCCTGGAGATTTTTCATGTGCTTGAATATGTAATTTCTTAACTTGCTATTTTTTCGATTGTCTGCAATCACCTTCTTAAGAATTTTAGCCAGGGTTTTGGTTTCGAGTTTGTACACGTCGGTTCGTGGCATGGAAATTTTATAATCGCTCCCGGGGGTACTGTGGATTCCGGAGACCCGCACGCCCCCCCTGGCGGCCGCCTTCACGCAATAGTACCCGCACCCCACGTCATAATTGATTCCCCCCGCCCGGGAATAATTCCAGTTTGCCTTGTGGGGCATGCTTATCTTTTTCCCGCTGGCGTCCGTGTTCGTGACCAGGCTGGATCCCGGCTTGTGGGACCAGTATCCAGTGTTGTCTGCCCTGGCGAAGTGAAAATCCTCCCCCTGGCCATTCACCATCATGTACATCTTGTAATACCCCCCCTTGCAGGGCTTGAGTTTGTCACTTGGCTTAACTGGTATCATGATACCCGGCGTCTGGTCGCTCATGACGTACTTGTGCATCGTGGGGCACGTAATCTTGTCGGCGGGCTTGCCAAATCCTATCATCCCGGGTTGGGGTTTCCCCCCCGTCCTGGCAATGGGGAACAGCTGATTGAGGGCATATGCATAACAATTATGCGAATATTGTATTAGATTTCCCGAGTTCCATTTGTCCGGATAGTAGCAGGGTTCACTGCCCGACATCTTCATGAGTTTCATGGGGTTCCTACTATTGAGGTAGATTAATATTATTTGCATCGATTCCCAGCTGTCCGAGAGTATTCATCAGGTTCTCCAGTATGTCGTGCTCCAGGTCTATCTCCGTGACCATGTTGACCCCCGCCTCCAGGGGAATTCCAAAAATCCTATTGATATTCTCCCCCACGCTGGCGAGAATGTCGGGGGGCAGGCGGGACCTCGCCACCCTCCCATTTTCCATATTTTCAATCACGATGGTAATCTTGTAGTGGGGTTCGGCGGTGGGGGCCCTGCACAGGGGGCAGGAATTCCTGAGCCACTGCTGTATGCATCGCTTGTGGAATTTGTGTCCGCACCTGAGCTCCTCGGTGTTCCGGGTGTGGCCCAGGCTGTGGAGGCATATGGAACAGTCGGTATTATCTGGTTCTGTATGATGTCGACACGTGGGATTCCCAGGAAGTTTGCATGACCCTCCCGTCCTGGTGGGCATTCCGCATGGTGACATTATATGATAGGTTAACTATTTTTTTAGAAGAAGTTAAGCGCGGTATAAATCAAGAACGCCACGATCGGTCTCGCGAGGTACGACCCGGAGTCGGAGTCCGATTCCTCCAGGTAGGTGGGGTCGGAGAAGTTCGTCGCGTCCATGACGTATTCGAACATGTCGGGGTCGGAGAAGTTCGTCGCGTTCCCGAGGTATTCGATCATGGCCTTACACCTAGGCGTGAATTTTTTTTAACTTATTTCCTCACGCCGTCTCGATCTTGTACTTGAACGAGAAACCCCCCGGCATGACGACGGGTTCCGGGAGCTTGACGCGCTTGAATTTATAGCTGAATTGCTTTCCACCCGAGCCAGCCGTCGTCTCCCTGATGGTGACTTCCAGGGTGCACTGCCCCTTGATCCTCTTCGCGGAGCAGGCGCGACTGAATGCCTTCTTGGCGGCGGCCTGGGGGGATGCTGACACATACCGACCACCCCCCTCAGATGTGATGGACGTGACTGAAGATTTCTGACCCGGCTTGCGGATCTTCACAACCGTAAACGTACGAGAACTCATTTGATATTAGATACATATTTTTTTTTAAGTGTGGGTGTGGGTGTCATTCTCACATATGCAGTAGATGGTGTTGAGGGATTCGAGGTTCGTGGTAATCTCATTCTTTAGGTTTTCCAGTTTGTTTAGGATGGCATGCTTCATGGCGAGGACCGTTTCATACGTGACGGGTGTTCCTATGGATGAATCTAGCGTGGTGTTCGTTGCACCAGAGAATAGACTGATGTTGCTGCTATTGTCACCATCTGATGTATGTCCGTATTCGATTTTCTCCTTGTTGAGGAGAATGTATCGATAAAGTTTTTCGAGGTCGGTCTCCTTGAGGACGTTCTCCATGAAAATTAGTGAGAAAAAATTTTACTTGCAAATATTAGTTTGAAATGCAGCACCAGAAATGGGTGATTGCCATACTGGGAATCCTCGTGATTCTTCGATTGAGGCGGGTCCTATTTCCCCGCAAAGAGAACTTCAAGGGCGGGGCACCGACCCCCTCCCCCGCCCCCGCCCCCCCGGTACCGGAGGAACCCCCGAAGAGGATAAACGATGTCCACCAGCTGGCTCGCTCGTGGGGCCTCTCGGGCGACGAGCTGGCGAGTCGAAACATTACCCGCCTGAAACACTACGTGTCAGTAGTGTCGGACGAGAACGGGTTTTGTTACAAACTCCCTCGGATTTTAAAAAATGTTGAGTCTGTCGAGATATTGTCGGCGACAATTCCGAAATCCACGTATCGGGTGAAGAGGGATAACGACACGTTCCCCCTCCGCGTGGAGACCGGGGGCACCACGTTCTACACCGAGATAACCCTGACGGAGGGAGAATACGACAACATACTGGATATCATTATTGAATTGAACGACAAACTGTACGACGTCATCACCACCCCCTCCCTCTATTTCCTGGACGAGTCGGGTGCAGGAAATTCCCTCACGTTCCCAACGAATTTTAAGTTCGTCGCGGGTTACGATTCATTGCTCAGGAAGGTGATATTCTGTCACACCGCGGACCCCGACCTCCTCTTTTCCCTCCCCTTCGGGGACGTGGTAAATTCGTGTCACCTGGTACTGGGGGCCGGGAGGGACGAGGCGGTCGAGCTGGACGGCAACATCGACGGGAGGGGGGTGGAAATCAACGACACCTCCGTCAGATACCCCTACGAACGTATCATGACGGAAAATTATATCAACAACCGCGCGACGTCGTATTACCAGGCGAAGGTGGCGGGATATCCGACCTCCGGCACGTCGGGCATGACGACGACCTCCATGCCCAAGAGGGTCAACATGATGAAGCACCTCCACATCAACGTTGACGTGAAGGAGGTGGTGTACTGGGACGGGACCAGTCGACTGATCCAGGTGCACATTCCCTTCGACGAGGACATCAAATTCGTCCAGCGACCCTATCGAATTGACCGGAGGCTGAGGGGACGGATCGAGAATTTGGACAGGCTGATGTTCAATTTCAAGGCGGTCCAGGTCGACGAGGAGTACGCCTACGATTTCAACGGGGTGCCGTGGTCCCTGGAGCTCGAGCTGACCACCCTGGAATTCGACGACAATCCCCTGGTGGACTTCGACCCCCTCTCAGAATAAAATACGTGCTTTATTGTATGAGTCTATCTCACGCGGGGGTCAATTTGAACGTCAAGTATTTCCCTCCCACCCAGGGAGGTGTGGACGACATTTCCGGAACCCTGCAGCAGCTCCTGAGGATCGGTTACTCCCTGCAGAACGCGGACGACGACATCCTCCTGAAGCTGGATAATCTGGAGACCTGCTGCGGAGGGGGCGGTTCCGGGGAGGGTTTCGACGAGATCATCACGCGGCTGGACGGACTCTTGCAGGCGGAGGAGCGAAATCACAACCAGGTGATGACGAAGCTCGATTCGGTCCTCGCCATGGGTCCCGGTGGGGGCTCGGGCGAACCCCAGCCGTGCGAGACGATTCACAAGTCCAACTTTCTCATCACGGATCTCGTGGAACACCGAGAGAAATTGTCGGTGCTGGAGGGGATGGTGGACTACATCCGCCAGGACGTCATGGACTACCACGACCTCTTCGAGGAATTATATAGGGCGTCAGAGATTGTGAGCATTCAACAGAAGAAGGGTTTCAAAGCCCAGCGCATTGACATCACAGAAATTCACAGGAAGGAGATTGAGACAATCAAGCTCGACATGAGGAAGGCGCTGCACGTCGTCCCCGCAGAGATTTCGATTGAACCCGCTGACGCCCCCGTCCAGGAGGCGCTGGAGCCATACATCAGGGAGTCCATCTTGACCGGAAAGCCCCTGTACGAACTCTTGCCGCCCAGCCTCCTCGTCACCAGGTTGCACTACTTCTCTTCCGGATCTTCCACCAACGCATCCTCGTCGAATTCATCTGGGAAACTCACGTCCTCTGCCTCGAATAGCAGCTCCTCCAGTTCGAGTTCCGGCAGTGAGTCCAAATTCATATCGACCACGAGTGTCACCCAGGAATCTGCAGATAGTCCGGCGACGTCGACCAGTGCATCGTCCGGCGACGAGACGGGGCTCCCCCGGATCATACAGGCGGGATCGTCCTCGGCGACGACGATGAGTGAGGAGTCGGAGGACTCCCCGTACACCTCCTCCTCGTCCAGCTCTGCCTCCAGCGACCGCGACCCGGCGAGGGTGTATTCGTCGTCCTCCTCGAGCTCCTCGGGGACGGTCGAATCCCTGGACAGCCTGGAGACCTCCACCTCAGAATCATCAGGAGACGAGAATCACCTGGCCCGCATGATCCTCCCGGGATCCTCCTCGGCCACCACGATGTCCGTGGAATCGACAGATTCCCCGTGGACCTCAAGTTCCTCTGAAAATCCCGACAGTGATGTAGCCCCCGAAAATTAATTTTCTTGTCTCAGAGTACAACAACACCCATGAGCGAACGCCTTAACTTTTACTCAGGTACTTTCTCTATCGAGGCCGCTGCGGCCGACGCCCGTGCCGGCGATCTTGGAAACTTCGATGCGGATCTCGCCGCCATCGAGTACGTGGTCGATGTCCATGCCAAGCGTAACTCCCTGATCGAGATGATCAACGGGGTCTACCTCCGCTACGCCGCCATCGCCACCGGCGACGATTTCCTCCAGGTCATCGGTGGGGGGGATGACACCACCCACCTGGAGTCGGTCCGCACCTACCAGGCGCCCTCCACCAAGGAGAACGCCGCCGCCGTGGCCAACATCAAGTCATTCGACTTCAACTACAACGCCGCCGTGGAGGGCCTGTCGGAGGTCATTGGTCTGATGCCCGCCGAGTGCAAGGGTGTGAAGTTCCTCGCCCAGGTGGATACCGGCGCCGATAAGATTCACCTCGACTCGCTGACAGGCAACGTCGTCTACACCGGCCTGGTGAACCACGATGGGACCCACAGCTTCGCGCAGGATCTGGATGTCGTGTTCGCCTCCAACTTGGAGACCAACCTGTTGACGGCCACCGGGTACAACAGCGACAACCTGCTGGTGGGGGCCATCGCCCGCGCCCTCTCGGCCCAGTTCCCCAACAACGCCCAGGACGAGAACCTCCTCCGCATCCTGGTGGAGCACGACTCTTACATCAACCTCCTCAAGATGGCGCTCCAGGGCTCGACCACCACGGTCGGGTCGGTTGTGTCGGTCAACTCCCTCCTTCACTCCAACGAGGTGTCGGAGGCGTTCGGCATGAACATGCAGGATCTCCTCGACAAGGTGTTCGATGAGCAGCTCCCTTCGTCTCGCCCCCTGGGTCACGAGATCATGTTGGCCATCTTCGACAAGTGCCCCGCCAGCCTCGGCAACGATGCCGGCGCGGGTCGCACGGTGGCCTACCTGGGTGAGGACAACACCACAGACAAGCGCCCCTGGGAGGTGGTGCAGTTGGGTGCCAACCCCAGCCAGGGTGACATGCTCAAGCTGGCCTACATGGATAACCTGGTCAACCCCGCGAACGCCAACCAGATTGACGTGGTCCTTCAGTTCGTCCTGAAGACAAAGCTCACAATGACCCTCCGCGATGGTACCTCCCTGAACACCATGGAGAGCCCCTCCAGCCACGCTGGAACGGAGGCCGACCCCCACGTCGCCGGGTACACCAAGATCCTCCTCAACGTGGTCTTCGACCGCAGCGACGATGTGACGGCCGCCGAGACTTCCAAGCTCGCCAACGAGACCCCCGAGAGCACATAAATAATACGCTAATAAATCACGGAAAGACGCATTGAAATCGTCTTTCAGTGATTTTAATTTCACTTATATTTGTTTTCTGAGAATTTTTGTGCTAAAAATTGTTTTTCAGGGAATCGCGAAAAATGTTTTCGAGCAAAAAAATTCTCAAAAAACTTAGCCCTATCATGTCATGTTGAGACTGAGACCCTATTGACGGCGCAGTGATCTCTCCACAGCGTGATAGTTGTGTATGCAGAAATTATCAAAAACCCGGACAGAATTACGAATTCCACCACCATCGTGGTATAGTTATATAAAATTATCTTGAACCCACCGATCGGTTATTTCATTTAGGTTGTCCGCGACATTTGTTTCGATATATTCTGGTAAACATCCTCCATATCTAATATTTAGGGAATGTGGACCCTGGGGGTCACCGGAGGGAGCCATGTATTTTTCGCATTCATAATCAAATTTATCGAAAAAATTAGGTCCCTCTACCGTACCGGAACACCTTATCATGTGGAGACCATCCTCCACTTCGTGAACATGATGTTTTATTGTCATAATCCAGGTTCCCTCCCAGTTCAGATCGATAAACATCATGACCAGTCGTATATTTTACAAAGACTTTTTTTGCTGAAAATGACGCGCGACGTCAGAGAGCCCTGTTGCGAAATGAAAAATTTTCGGGTTCCTGGGGTCATCGGACCGACAACATCTTTTTTATTTTTTTAACTCCCTATAATTCCACGATTTTTTTAAAAAAATGAGGGTATATTGTTAAATTATTCTCGCTGATAAAGGAACGTAACCCACTGGAGAGGACAATTTTTTTTATCGAGGACCCCATCGGAAATATAAATATTCCACCACCCGACAGCATCTTATTTATTTTTTTAACTGCCTATAGTTCCACGAAATTTTTTCAAAAAAAGAGGGTGTATAAAATTTGAAATTTGAAATTTGAAATTTGAAATTTGAAATTGAGACAAATTTTGCTAAAAAATGATAATCGCGGGACGGAGATAAATATTTTTGAGCACAAAAATTCTCAAAAAAAGGGCTTTAAAATTTTTGGGAGGGGGGTAGGGTGGAATTTTTTTTCAGGGGTCCATCACAATTTCGCTGGAGGGGAAGAGGAGAGAAGGGTTCCAGGGCTTTTTTTTGAGAATTTTTTTGCGTGAAAATAATTTTCGCGAGTCGCTGAAAAAATGAGGATGAATGATGATGAGGAAGAAATTGGCGATGACTCTGATTTTTCTGAACATGAGGAAGACCTTCTTGATGGGAACGCTGACGAAGAAGACGAAGAAGACATTAGGAATATGTTTGCAGGAAAGAATGCCCTGATATTTTATAGGTTATTTTCATTTGATGAAGACGTTGGTAGATTTGGATCGATTGAGGAGATAGTTGCATGGGGGAAAGAGAAAAATGTAAAGGGACTATCAAAAGCAAATGTTTACAAATTGTGCCAAAGTCCAGGAAAACGGTGGAAAATTGTAGAAGAGTCTGATTGGCATCTTGATAAGATTGGAAGAGAGGAACTGAACAAATGGATGGAGGAAAATAAGCAGAACAAGGAAAAAAATCGTACGCCATTCGATGCATCGAAATTCAAAAAATAAAACTGGTAATAATACAACTTTTCACGTATTAAAACCAACTATTCGATTCACATAGTAGAGTAGAGACAGAATTGAAAAGATAGAAAAGTTAGAAGTTTATTTAAATTTATCGGACAACTCTTGAAGTGACCCCAGCTCGGTCTTGACTTCGAGCAACCTGTGTCTGATCATGGTCCTGACTTCCTCCGATAGGTTCTCGTGTTCGAGGAGGAGTTGCACCTCAACCTCCTGGTGAAACGTGACCGTCGCCCCTCCCATCCCAGGCAGTTTCGGGTAGTCCACCCGGAAGGTTGTGTCGAGGGTGGGGTTGCCATTCGGGTATAGGCAAAATTTGCCCACCCCGACGACGGTCTCCCGCACCCCCTCCGCCTGCTCGATGCCGGGGTCCCTTGGCTCCTTTCTTGGTCTCCCTCTCC
>Ga0181552_10000837_pt1 | contig 23717 bp, 17 predicted proteins | sample 011ome_18_FD_130583 | JGI IMG/M metagenome (GOLD analysis project Ga0181552, IMG submission 130583) | Coastal salt marsh microbial communities from the Groves Creek Marsh, Skidaway Island, Georgia - 011501BT metaG (megahit assembly) | ecosystem: Environmental > Aquatic > Marine > Intertidal...
AAAAAACAAAAAAAAACACCGCCGCGCGCGACGCCGATCGGCCCATCGCGCGCCGTCGCGAGGAGGGTGCGGACGCACAGACACACACAAAAAGCGCACACGCACTCGAGACACATGTATATGTCGAGTCGAGGACACGCGCGCGTCGACGATCCGTATGTCCGAATAAAAAAAAACCCATACTATACATACGTATCGCACACCCGGAACACGCGTACGCGCGCGGGTCTATATCATGGCATCGCGCGTCGGGGCGCGCGTACGCGCGGTTGAGGTTTTAGGGCTACAACTGTCGATGCCGATGGTGACGTCTGTCGACCGTCGACCGTCGACCGCACACGACGACGCACGACACGACGCGCATGGGATTCGGATCGCTTCTCGGCGCCCTCGGCGGTGCCGTGAGTAAACTCACGCACAAGGATAAAGCAGCCAAAGCGGCGCACGACGAGGAAGACGCATCGGGTGATGGCGATGCGTCGGCTGCGCCGGCGGGGGGTCAACGCCCTGAGGCGACGACGTTGACGACGACTGAGGCGCCGCTCGCGGCGGTGACGCCGACAGAGGTGGAGGAAACCCCCGAGGCGGTGCCTGCGGTGAGCGCGGTGCCCAAGTACGTGGCGCCCAAGGTGACGGCGTCGACGTCGTGGGCGGATTTCGATGAGCCCATGGATGGGGAGCCGCCCGCGTCGTTTTCGCGCGAGGCGCGGGACGAGAAGTTGAGAGCGGAAATTGAGGAGAGATTGCGCGTTGAAGCCGAAGAGAAGCTTGCGCAGGAACGAGCGAAGAAGGAGGCTGAGTCGGTGGTGTTTGCGGCGGAGGGTATTGATGATATGCTTCGTGAATTACCAGAGGATGACGACGCGAGCGAGGATGAGGTCGCCGAGTCGGCGGCGGCGACGGCTGCGGCTCCAGAGGCGCCCAAGGTTTTACAACGCGTTGAGACGAAGAAGGAGCGAGCGAAACGAGAGGAAGAAGAATTTGCGAATGCCTTAGCTGAGCTTGGGGTGCAAACAAAGGAAGACGAGGCGGCGGCTAAGGCTAAGGCTGAGGCGCGACGAAAGAAAAAGGCGGCGGCGAAAGCCAAGGCGGAGGCGGGCGAGGCTAAATCCGAAGCCGCGAGCGAAGAGCCAGCGAAAGAAGAGGACGTAAGCTCCGAACCAGTCGAACTCGTGGATCCGGCTGAGGCGAAGAAGCGATTGATGGCGGCCAAGGCGGCCAAGGCGGCGGGGAAGAAGAAGATGACTGGCGCCGCCGCCGTCGTCGCCGCCGCGCAACAAAAGTCAAAGAAAAAGTCTAGCGGCTCCAAGGATCGCAAGACGTTCAACGAACTTCCTTCATAATACGTACAACGTACAGACATACCACAAGACTTTGGATTTTCACAACATCTCGCTAGTCGTCCATTGATTTTAGCAGTCACACTTGAATTACAAAATTATTCACTCAAACTCGAGCTCGCGCAGCGACTGCGTTTCTCGTGGCGTCAACACACGCCATGCACCTTCGGGTAGATCCCCAATCTCGACGTCCCCAATCTGAACGCGCTCTAAGTCCACGACGCGAAGTCCAAACTTCTCGCACACGCGTCTGATTTGTCTATTCTTTCCTTCTCTCAATCGAAACTCAAGCGTGCGCGAGCCGTTACCCAACCGTCGCACTTGCATCGGTAACAACTCCGCCCCATCCAGTTGTACGCTACCATTGAACGAACGCATGTGTGATTCACGGACGTCTGAATCCACAGTGACGATGTACCTCTTCTCGACATCATTCCCACCGATCACTGACCGCGCCAACGCGCCGTCTTGTGTCAATATTAACAACCCGCGTGAATCCTTGTCCAATCTCCCCACGACATTTAACGATTTCGCATCTTGCGTGACGCGCTTTAAATCATCTATCGGCACTTGTTCCATCGCCCGCATCCACGCATTCCGCGGTTCAATGCACGTCCACGCCGCGACTTCGCCAGCCGCCGGGAGGTTACTCACGTACCCCGGCGGCTTGTTCACCGCCACGGTCAACTTACTACTCAACCACCGCGTGCCGCGCTCGTCAATCACGATCTCACTCGACGACGCCGAACACTTAAACCCCTGTTCACTGATTCGCACGCCGTCGACGATGACCAAGCCGTCGGCGATGAGCCGCTCCGCTTCCCGACGGCTACAATCGCCGCGTCGCGCGAGAATCTTGGACACGCGCTCGACATCCCCCTGATCATCTCCTCGCGACGAAAACCCACGATTACGTGCCTCATAAGGGTTCGTCACGAATTGTTCGCGCTTCGACGGCGAACCGTACCCGCGTTCGGCGCCACGTTGCGGCGTCGGTTTGCGCTGTCTCGGTGCATTCCCATTCGCATTCGACGCCGAGCTCCACGACGACGGAGGCCGCGACGACGACGACGACGACGACGACGACGACGACGATGACGACGCAATCAGCCGCATGGTGCGATGACGCGCGACGCACGACGCGGTGCTCGGGATCACGCGTGTGCCGTACATGCCGATGCCGCGCAATGACGACACTTTACGACGCGCCTCGCGCCCCACCGCGCCGAGGCGATCGTCGCGTGCGGTCAAACGAAGGAACGAAAACATGATGTGCGCGCGTCACGCGAGCGCGAGCGCGAGCGCGGTGCGCGTCGATGCGCGCCGACGACGCGCGTCGGCACCTCTGGTTGGGACACCATCGACATCAACGATGGGTGCGCGTCGCGCGATCGTGGCGTCGCCAACGACGACGACGACGACGACGCGAGGTGCGCGCGATGCGTGCGTGCGCGCGCGCACGGTGACGCTCGCGGCGTCGCGAGAGGCGCGCGAGACGCGCGTGGGTGGGCGAGAGACGAAGGATCAACGCGTCGCGGTTGAGGCGCGCGCCGACGCGTGGTGGGCGTCGCTCGCGCGAGTCGCGGGGACGTCGGCGCTGGCGCTAGCGATTACGCTCAGTACGATTATGGTTAATCCTGGCGATGCGTTGGCGGCGCGAAGCGGTGGGCGCATCGGTGGTGGGTCGTTCCGCGCGAGCTCGATGGGGTCGATGCGGTCGCTCGGCGGCGGTTCGAGCTACGGATCATACAGCGCACCGTCTCCGGGTGGCATGCGCACGTCGAGCTTCATGCTCGGACCTGGGTTTGGATACGGCATGATGGGACCTGGGATGTACTTTGGCGGCGGTGGGATGTTTAATATAATCTTTATGATGATGATGGTGACGTTCATCATGAATGCGTTGCAAAATATGATGGGCAACAGCGGATTTGGCGACGGTCTCACCGCGGGTGGGGATTCAATTAGCGTGGTGAAGATTCAAGTTGGTTTGTTAGGCACCGCGCGCGCGTTACAAAAGGATTTAGAGCGCATCGCAGATAAGGCGGATACGTCGTCCCCGGATGGTTTACACTATGTATTGGAAGAAACCGTCTTGGCGTTGTTACGCAATCCCGAGTATTGCGTGTACGGTTTCGCCACTTCCAAGGTGTGTCGTGGTCCAGAGCAAGCCGAAGAGACTTTTAATGATTTTTCCTTGGACGAGCGTGGAAAGTTTGAAAAGGAAACATTGGTCAACGTCAACGCGCGAAAGAAAACCGCCTCTGTCGGCGGCGCGCCCAGCGAAGAAACCAACGACTACATCCTCGTCACCATCCTCGCCGCGTGCGATGGCGGCGTAAAAATGCCCGACATCACCGACAGTACTGAACTCAAAACGGCCCTCAAGCGTCTCGGCGCCGTTCGCGTTGAGGCTTTACAAGCCGTCGAAGTGTTATGGACGCCGCAAGAAGACGGCGACTCGCTCACGAGCGACGAGCTCTTACGCGACTACCCGCGTCTCGCCCAGCTCTAATGCCGCCCCACACGAAATCGACAATGATGAGACATCACACGCACTTGTAATGCAAGAATCATGCCCCAAACGCACGCTCCACCGCGTCGCTCGCCCTTATATCCTCAGTCTTTAATATTTTTTGCGCGAGCAAAGAAAAAGCAAAAAAAAAGCCGTTTGATGTCCAAGCCTTTACCCCCACACACGCCGTCGCGCGCCGCACCGCACGCCGTACACCGCGCGCGATGCACGCCGCGCACGAGACGAAAATGTCTGACGTGCTCCGCCGCGCGCGAGCGCTCACGCACGCGCTCACCGACGCGATATCACGCTGCGAAGTCAACACATGGAGCGCGCCCACGGTCGATGCGCTCGGCACCGATGCCGACGCTATGGAACTCGATGCGCTCACGTCCATCGCGCGCGCGATGGAGGATATGACGGAACTTCTTTATGCGTTTGAGTCTGGCGCGGCAAATGCGCGAGACGCACGCGCACAGGCGAGATTGAGCGCGGATTTGGAGCGCGCAAGACGGTTGGTGTTCTCCGCGAGCGCGCGCGCTCTCGAACGCGTAAACGGCGAGCGGGAAGTCTGTCGCGAGGCATTGGCGTTTGTAGAGATGCCTGGTGATCGCGAATATGTGGATGTCGTCGAGCAGTATAATCCAGAGGATGAGCATAAGGTTTCGAAGATGACGGCGGAACCATTGAAGACGAATACGTTTTTGCGCGCGGCAAACGACGAGGATTTCGCGGCTTCGTACGGCGTCGATCAGTTTGGCATTCGCCCGATGACGCCCGTAAACGCGCCGGTAGAGGACGAGAATATGTATTCTGGCAGGTTAGGTTCGCCCGTAGTGGCGTACGGGGAGTCGGATTCGGTGAAATCGAGCGATTATTCACCCGGGGGCATGAGCGAGGACAGCGCGCGGTATTACAACGACCGGGACGTCGGCTCGGATGATCATACGGCAAAAAGTGGCAACGCCAAGGCGAAACAACGCTCCTCGGAGAAGAATGGACAAGGATGGTTAGCGTTCGCGCTCGGTGCGGTGCTCGCGGGAGGAGTGATGCGATTCGCTGGGTCGCCACAAGCTGCGGCGTTGGGCGCCGAGGCGAGACGACGGGCGACTGAGGCAAAGAAACGTGCTACAAATGCGGCGAGAGATTCCGTGATTGCCACGACCAAAGCGGTTGGAAATTCAGTGAACGCTCAGCGTGCGCGATTTGCGGCTCGAAAGTCTCAACGTGCGTCGGATATCAAAAATTCGGACGTTAAAGTCGCGAGCGAAGAGCCCATGTACGAAGTGGTGCACACGCGGGCGATGCTCAATAGTGATGCTGGATTACGCGGGATGGATCACGAGCGCACGCGCGCTATCGCCACCGTTCGCGTAGGTGATGAATTTGCGACGATGCCTGCGCGAGATTTCCGATGGAAGCCGAATGTTTTGCTCGGACGTGGGTAACTTTGCAGCTGAGAGAAAGAAGCGTCGCGCGGGGACGCGCGGCGGGCGCGCTCTTAGAACAAACCAACCAAGGTATTTAATACACAAAACTATATTGTAAAGTTACACGCTACTCAACATTCTATTTTCGTTCGTTCGCGAAAGATGCACGCACCCTTAGGCAGATCCGCGCGTAAACAGACGCTTTGATTTGCGTCGCAACAACCCATCCTTAGCGTCTATCATCGCCGCTGCCTCACGCAAGTGTTCTGGTCGAATCTCTTCGTACTCATTCATCCCTTTAGCTTTCATGATATCCCGCGCTGTTTCCACCATTTCACCCACGAACATCTTCGATATACCCGCTAAAATGATTAAACCGTTTGCGTTCAACGTCACCCCAGTCGCGGCTTTAAACAGCCGGCGCAACGTAGGCTTACTCAAGTTTGATCGTCTATAGCACTCATACCGTTCCATTTGGCTCGGCGTAAATGTTTTTAATAATTCCAACATGCGCTGTCGGTCTTCATCGCGTTGGCGCTCGAACGCCTCGTCGTCGTCCCGGCGACGGTGGTCGAGATCTTCCCCATCAATCATTTCATCTGGTTTGTCCTCGTCCGCGTCGTCACCTGCGTTCGCATCGCCCGGGGCCGGGGCGGCATCTTTACCTTGTACTTTTGCGCCTCTCGCGGGAAGTTTCTTTGCGCGCTTGGCCTGTGAAAGCGAAACGAAAAACACGAGTGAGCTTGACTGGATTGTGATTCGCGAGCGCGAGCGCGCGAGCTCAGCGCGCGGGTTCGCATCGATAAAAGCTAAACGCGCAACACGTACCGGCTGCTTGGCGTCTGGTGCATCGGCTTTACGTTTCGGCGCCATCGCGTAGATCTATGCGTGCGAAACCTACACGTGAAAGAATGATGTAGTCGCCTTCGTTGGTTGTTTCATTTTAAGACAATTTTTCTATTGCGCGACAACTTGGAAGGCGTTATCGTCGGATTCAGAATCCGAATCCGAAGCGTTAGCATTTGAGGCAGGGGCAGGAGATGCGCTAGCACGGGCGCGGGCGCCGGCGGCACGGAGCGGCTCGACATCGTCGTCGTCGTCCTCGGCTCGAGAACGTTTGCGGGTGGCGTTGCCTTCACCGTGGACGTCGTCAGAGTCATCGCAGGAGTAGTCCATTTCATTATCGTCGTCATCATTACCCGAGTCGTCACCTGAATCATCGCCATCGCCTTCTTCGTCTTCATCGTCAGATCCGGGTTCTTGACCAGTGAAATCTTCGTCGTCGTCGTCGTCACTTTCGTCGTCGTCATCGCTAGCGTCGAGCGCGGCGGCGTTTGCAGCCGCATCGCCATCCTCCGCACTTGTGCATCGTTTCGCCAAATATCTGCTCACATGCTCGAGTTCATCGCGTGAAATGTTGGAAAATTCTATTGGTGAACCGTTTTCAGGCGTCATGGATAAGTCAAACGACGACGAACCAGCGTTTTCGGCGCGCAAAATGCGTAAATCCTCCAAATCATCAAAATGCAAGTACATCGCCGGAGATTGCCCAAACGCCACACCCTCCTTGAGGAAAAACAAATACCCAGAGTTGAATCCTTTCGTAGCTTGGACGTGGCCGTGTCCTTTTGAGCCGGCGAACACCTTGACCGGATCCACCGTCCCACACGCCGATGAACCGCATCCACGTTCCAACGCTCTAAAAAATATCGTCGATGCATGCGTCCGATCACCCTCGCCGTCATCATCAACCCCTAGTAAACCTTCACCTTCAATGACTAATTTATCTTTCGCACGAAACGCGGCGCAGAGCGTGGTACATTTGGATTTTCCATTCGCCACGCCTTCGCCACGTAAACTCACCGCTACGAATGCCGTGCCATTCGCATCGCGCGTGGGCAACTCCAAAACCTTTCGAATCGACCCAGGCGCGACTTCGATCATCAAACCTTTCGCATTCTCGAGCACGAGTCCGCCGTTAGGCATGATGTGTGCATCGAACTTACCGCGCGGCGCCGAGAAGCTCACCTGTCGCGCGATGCCGAGCGCGTTCGAAACGTCAACTCTATCCACGCTCTCACCCTTTGCAGCGGGAGATTTCGACGCTAATGCACTTGCGTTCACTTTAAACGCCGACGCGGCGCGGCGAGCGTCATCGAGAGCGTCTGCGATGGGGAGTAAGCTTGCGGCTACGTCGCGCGCGTTTGAATCTCGCACGCGAGCGAGCACTAAACGCCACGCCGGTTCGGGATCGTTCGCCACGCGCGCGGCGAGCAAGGCAATCGGATCGACTTGGACCGACATGTGTATCGACAGCAACGCGCGCGGCGCGCGGCGAAGAATGCCGACACGTCATTGAAATGAAAAGGCTACCAAGTATTACAAACTCTCACTAGCGCTCGAGACGTCCATCGTACTTTTCCCACGATGACACCCCTCCAGACGCGCTTCAAGCTACACAGAACAAGAACACACCCGCGCGCGTGTGCAAATCCAAACGCGCACGCACGAAAGCAAACGATTTAGTTTAACTCTCGCACGCCACCGCCCAAGAAATCCTTCAAAAACGAGCTCTGCGCCGCCTTACTCCCATCCTTCGACTCCCTGCACGCACTATTCACAAAATTCGTAATCAAGTGATGTCTCTGGAAGTGATGAGACACCACGGCGATGTATTCCTCCTCGGCACGCATCAACGCTTGATCTAAGACGCCCGGGCGAACCTCAGCCGGATGTCTCGCCACCTCGCCCATGTTCGCGCGCAACAGCTCCCCTATCGACCGTCGCAAGTGATCTTGCGTGGTGATCTCCTTGAGCTGATAATCCTCCATCACTTGAGGGATCGCACGGCAGATGCGACGGAAGAAATCGCGACCGCGGCGCTCGGCTTCGCGGATGTCCCGACTCGGGGTTTGCAGCGGACGAGGCTGACTGAGGATTTCGCTTTGACCCATGGGCGCGGTGTGTGCCGCGCGCGAGGCATGCAACGCTCGCGTGGACGCAGCGAACGCACGTGGTGCGACGCGGCGTGCGGGACGGGTGAACATGTCGCGCGCGCGTGTGTGTGAGGAAAGTGCCGCGCGCGCGATCGCTAGGTTCCGAAATAAATACTGAGTTCGGACACACAGTCCATACGGTGTGTATATTTTATCTATGTATTTTTGAAACGTATTCCGGAAGGGGAACTTGGTGCGCACCACCGCGCGCGCGCGATGGCACACTGCGACGCCCGACGCGACGCCGCGGCGGCTTTCATGGCGCATAACGCAGAACAGGGATGGTCCGCACCGCCACCGACGACGGTACGTGAAGTTTACGCGCCTAGACGCGCGCGCGAGTGGGAGCCAGGCGCGCGAGTGCAGACTGCGATTATTCCGCCCGACGCGTGCTCAGGCGCTTTCGGCGCGTGCGCGCGCGCGGCGTTGCGATTTTACGATGAAAACGACTGACACGTGGCGTGTTGCGTGTTTTATGCGCGTCTCAGGGCGGTGGATGGCAACAACCACCACCGGCGCAACCGGCGCAAGGTTGGGAGCAACAGAACGCGAATGGCTACGCGAACGGTTACGCTGGGAATATGGTACCGCAACCGGCGTATGGGGCGCCGCCTGCGCCGCCTGGTATGCCACCGGGAAGTATGCCGTATGGACAGGGCCAAGAGCCGCGCGGGGGTGACGCGAGCTCGTCTGCCGGAGGTGGGTTTGGCGGCTCGTTTGGCGCGCCGATGAGTCCTCGGAGCTTAGCTACGGCGGGTCTCGGGGTGTATGGGGGCAAGTTTTTAAACGATGGTGCATCGTTCGTGAGCTCGAACTATGCAAAGTACTTGAGCACGGCGTCGATGCGGGCGTATTTCGACGTCACGGAGTCGTATGTGTTCCATAAGTTGCGGTTGGTGATGTGTCCATTTTTACATAAAGGTTCTTGGGCGCGGCTTCCGGAAAGCGTCGCGGGCGGCACGGGGTATAAACCGCCGAGAAATGATATCAATGCACCAGATTTGTACATCCCATTGATGGCATTCTGGACGTATGTGCTTGTAGCGTCGATTCGAGATGTGTTTACTGGGGCACACGGCACGTTTACGCCCGAGACGCTCGCGACGACGGTGTGGTGGAGTAGTTTGTTCTGGGGATTGGAGTCGGTGTTCTTGTGGGTGTGCTTACGCTCAGTGAGTTCTGCGAACCATGTGATCTCGGCGCCCATGCTCGACATTGTCTCGTACGTTGGTTACACATTTGTGTACGCGTCACTCGGAATGATGATGAAGACAGCGTCATCCATGATCCTCTACTCGTTTCTCACATGGTGCATGTTGTGCAACGCGGTGTTCATCGCAAAAACATTCAAACGTATCGTCTTTAGTGAAGCTCGACAAAGCGGGTACTCGTCGAGTACGAAGCACAACTACGTGCTCTTACTCGCGGCTGTCATTCAAGCACCCATTCACATGTGGTTGGCTCGATGATTGTGAACCACTACATTAGCTGTACTGTACTCATACTACACAACGTCGCGATATTTATTAATACATGCTACTTCCATATCACTGCGATTAAGTTTTACCTATCGCTTAGCTATAATCGCGTCGCGCGCTACTTAGTCAGTACATCAAGCGTCTCAGCCTCTCATTTCCTTCTCCACGTCAAGCATAGCATCCTTTGCACTTTCCCCACGCATCACCGCCTCTTGCGCAATCGTTTTGCTATCTACAAACGTCCCATCCATCGCCACATTCGGTCTGAACTCATCTGCGCCAGCATCCGCTTGCATTTCTTCCCACACCACCATGCCGACGCCGACGATGAACAACCCAAACAACACCGCGGCGCCAATAATTCCTATATTCCTCGTCATTGCTAGCACTCGAACGAGCAGCGACTGTTCTGTCTGAGCAATCGGTGTCATTTTACGCATCGTCGGCATTTCGACGTCATCGCCTAAGTCTGGTCCAAAGTCTCCGAGGCCGACGTCACCCGGGCGCTCTGCCAAGCCATTTGTGAACTCGCGCGAGTACGCACTTTCCTCGTCATCATTACCCACGGCTTTGCCACTATCGATGGAGATGTACTCTTCGCCACCTTCTGCAACTATTGTATTTGCCGGAGCGGGCTTTGATTGCGCGTCTGAGGTGTCTTCGAGCATCTGCGCGTAATCTTGCTTGAGTCCCGCGCCGAGCTCGGTCGTCGTGCCCCGGCCTTTACCGCGACGCCGCGCTGCAGCAAGCGTGGTCGTGGCGTCTATGAATGACTTTTCCATGTCCCGAACTTGAGCTTGCCACGCCATGGCTACTGCAGCGCGAGAAAGCGGTGCGGAGACGCGCCGAGCGACTTGGTGTTGGCAAAAGCTCAAGCTACGACAAAGACGAAAGCCGAGAGAACGCGCGCAGTGCGCTCGCGCGATGTGCACGCGTGGGATGTGTGATTTAAATGCGCGCGTATGCGTGAGGTTGGAGTCGCGTGTACGTCGACGCGCTCCGCATACTGACGCGGGTGCGTGGCGACGTGCATATAGTTGCTCGTATTTGGAATCAGGCGCAGGCACATTTCAATCTTCTAAAGCCACGTGATGTAATTACGCTCTACTCTTCTTTGACTTGTTGGATTTCGAAGATTTTGCAGCAGCGCGCTCAGCCTTGTGCGCGTGCATGGCTTTCACCATGCGATCTAAAGATGCAAATTCTTGGCGGAATTTCTGATGACGCTGGTACGCTCGGTTGCGAGTAAAAAATCGTTTTAACGTGCGCGCAGGATCGAACGAAGTCCCACCAGAGGTGAACTTATCCACTGAGTCTTCAAATTCCGATGTGAAGACATTGTCGAACTCACGTCGTTCAATCGGAGCACGTTTGTTACGTATCGGCGGCGGGTCTTGGATTGGTGGATTGAAGACGCCACGAAGTGTCGAGAACGCCTTGGCGAGTTCGCTCGGCGCGTGCGATCCGGGTGGCGGCGCGATGGCGCCGCTGAGTGGCAAATTCAAAACTTCAACCGCAGCAGCGGCGCACGTGGGATGGTAGTGACGTGACATCAAGCATAAATCCCAAAGCACCGCTGATAAGCCTTGAGCGTGCTCAGGATCATCGAGGTCCATTTGGAACACACCGTTTCCTATGCGCTCGTTTTCAAGCAAATTACGGACGCGCGGGTACGATGCAAGAATTTGTCGCACTATACCAAGGGATCCGAGACATTCACCGGCTTCCATACCGATAGTGGCGGACGCGAGGCGCTTCGCAAACGCCGCCATGCGTGCCTGGTCCACTTGCTTGAAGCCACCAATGAATCTCTGAATAGCGCGCACACGTAATGTGCCGTGTTCAAATGCGCGTTGATCCGTGCTCGACATCCCTTCTTGCCAGCCAGTGGCTCCGGAGCTCGGTTTGCCCAGCATCACATAGAGTTGTCGATAGAATTCACCAGTGTCCACCTGAAGAATTTCTCCGTGCCCACTCAAGATTTCACACGCCGTCAGCAACGTTTGCGCTTTGAGAGTGTCCGAAAGCAGGTCTTCTTGCGCTAATAACTTTCTAAATACTTCCATTAGATCACCCAAGAAATCGATAGATATAAGCTGCGTGAACTTGGCCAAACCTGTGAGTGCAGCGCTCAACATTGGCAATCCAGGCGTAGGCTCGGGACTCGCGGCGTTCTTCAGGACGCGGAAATACATCTCAAACGTCGCTTCAAGCAGGCGACTTTGCATCTTCTTCTTTTCTTTAAAGCCCATGACAGCTTGTCCTTCGTCCAAATCCCGTGCAAACTGCGCTTCTTCGTCTTCACTGTCATCGGATGAATCTTCATGTCCAAAGGATTTCATGCGCTCCTTGTCTTGTACTTTTTTAATCTTTTCAAGACGCGCCTTTCGAATCTTCTCACGCTCTTCTTGCTTCTTCTTGAACGTTTGCTTACGTGACAATACTTCTTTTTGATCACGGACCATCGGAACCAAGATCCCTTCGTCAAAACGCACGTTTAAAACGTACGCAAACGCGCACGGTTGAATGTTACATTTACTCTGCTTGACGAGCTGCGCAGTCATGTGCAGTGCCTCGAGCGTTAGATCTCCACGCAAGTCATTCGCTACGCATTCACCGAGCGCATTGGCTACGGTTTGTGCGTTATCGGCGTCTCTTGTGCCAAACACTGGCACGAGTGCGGAAAGAATATCCGTACGAAAGTTGAAGCTCGGCAATCCGATGAGCAACGCGCACAGACATTTCACCGCAGACGCCATGTCTGGCCCACCCTTCCCACGCTGTGAACGCGATTTTTTCGCCCCCGAGCATCTCACTAGTACGCGAACGTATGCTTTGTAATGCATAAGTAGACCACTTTCGAAAGCACGCGTCTTCATGACTTCCTTACTCACCTTCATCGCGAGTTCCTTCTCCGTCGGCGGGCGAATGCGATACCCTGGGCAAATATCACGGAAAACTAAAGCCATAGATAACGCAGCGAGCCGCGATATTTCACCATCGCGATCCTCACACAAGCTCGCAAGGTCTTTTAACTCTTTCCAACGACCTTCTGGGTCTGTGATAATGCTTTGACACGTTGAAGCGATGCGCGTCTTGACGGATTCTCGTCTCGCATCGGCGCTCATCTCTGCCTCAAGGGCCAGCCTTTCAGCGCGGCGCTTGTCCGCTAAACGCATCGCCGGGTCGTCTTCGCCGTCTTCGTCGTTGTCATCGTCTGAATCGTCCAGTATCGCACCAGTTTTCGCCCTTTTAGCCTTGCTCTCGTCCTCCTTTGGTTGGTCCCACCATTTTTCATTCTTTGTCGACTTTGTCGTCTCCCGTCCTAAATCACTTTCGCGAATCTCCCGCGCCATGGCTTTCTTCCCGAGCGATTGCGCATGTTCACCACCTCCAACATCCGTCCATCGACCGCGCTCATCGTCATCGCCCGCACCGATGCCACCAGCCTCCTCGTCGCTCTCCGGCGCATCCGCCGCTCGCGTCGCCTCGCGCACCACCGTACCGTCTAATTTCTTCACCGGCAGCGCCAACGGCCGGTCCTCCACCGGCAGCGCCGCTTTACGCGCTTTTTCCATTTCCTCCGCTCTCCTTTTCACCGCTAAAGCGCGCGCATGTTTCGCCTCGACGTCATCGCCGTCCTCGGCGTCCTCGGCGCGTTTCGCTCGTCTTCCCTTGGCTTTCTCCTCCGCCGCGAAGCGCCCAGACGATAGGAAACTCGCGTACGCCGCATTCTTGCGCACAAAATTCACATCATCGTCCGATATATCATCGCTCTCGCTCTCGCTCTCGCTCTCGTTCGCGCCAGCATCACGCGCCGCCGGCGCGGGCGCTCGAGCGGCGTTCGCTTCGCCTCGGCTCGCGCCACCTCGACCGCCTTTAGGCGCGCGACGGCGCGGATGCTTGGACGGCATCGCGCGCGCAATGCGTTCGAGACGACGGACGCGCGCGTGCGTGCGCCTTACTGGTGCGCTCCGACGCCGTGAGCGACGATGAATGACGCGCGCGAGAGCGAACGGTGGCGCCGCCAGCCGCCGCGTTTTGTAGCCCATTGTAGCTCATTGCGCGCCGCGCCGGGCGAAGACATGGTGCACGCCAGCGCGGCGCTCGCCAAGCACTGCGCGCATGTTCTGGCAAAGGCTTCGGCGCGCGCGTACGCGAATGCATCGGTGGGTGAGCGCGCGCGCGTGGATGAGCTGTTTGGCGATGCCGAGAGTGATGAGTGTTTCGGTGGTGTGCGCGCGAGAGAGCGCGTGTGCGACGCGGTATTCGCGCTCGCGCGCACGCGGGGTGGTGGGCGTGATGATCATAAACGTACCAAGCGCGAGAGCGAGGGAGACGGCGACAGTGAGATGGTGATGACGTCGGAAGAACTGCGTTGGGCGCACGAGAGCGCGCGCGCGTTGGCGTCGCACCTGGCAAGCGAATGGACGCGCTGCGTCGATGTCTTCGCTGCCGCGCACGACGAAAGCGTGAGCATGTCGATCATTAAAGAGAAAGTTATCTTGGCGCTCGAGGGCGGGGCGAAAGATCGCGCGAGGTCTGAGTGGAGAAGGGAAGTTATCGTGGAGCACCATCGAAAGATGCGAGCGTCGGCGGCGCAAAGCGAAGACGCCGACGCGAGTTGGAGCGAGGCGGTCGGTGAAGGCGGGGCAAAGGCGCTGGCGGCGTATGCGGAAGCGGCGACGGAGGTTGGGAATCGCGCGTGGGTATTGAGTGCGCTGGAGTGGGTGGTGGATTCCATCGGACGATATTTCGGCGACGGAAGCGACTGCGTCGCCGAAAAGCGGCTCGTGGATTTTTCTTGGGCATTGGCGAATAAGCGAAGGGCGCGGGGTATATCTCGCGCGCGTGGTATTAGCATGGATGAGGCTATGAACGAAGTCATCAGTGATGGGGTGCTTGGAACGCCTGAACAAAAGATTAACGACGTGACGTTGTTTGATGTTGGAAGCTGTTGGGATTACTTTGGCTCGCATTTTAAAGGACCTTGGCCGGGTAAATTGGAACGTGTGACGACCATGGCGTGCGATTTGCGTCCATCAGCGAAATCAGTGTTTCAATGTGATTGGCTTCGCGTGGACATTGGCGACAAAGAGACCACGATTGAGCCTCCAAGCGTCGGCGGCGAGTTTCAAAGCCTAGTCGCGGTGCGCGAACACTCGTGCCATGCGCTCGTCTTTAGCCTAGTCTTAAGCTACGTGCCCACGGCAAAGCAGCGCGGTGAAATGGTGCGCCGCGCTCGTTTGGCGCTGATGAATCGTGGCATGGGGTTGTTCTTCATTATCACCCCGCATTCAACTGATAAAGGACATTGTCCTCAAAAATCGCTACCAATTCTCAAGGCATGGCGCGAATCCATCGAAGCCTTGGGCTTTGAACGCGTCGTCTACGAAAGGCACCGAAGTGTACATTGTTTAGCATTTAGAACCATTGGAGATGGCAGTGAAGCGCGTAAGGCGATAGGTGATCCGCCTGAACTTAGCATAGCGTTTGACGCTCAAGTTAAAGAGTTGAAGAAAACATAGATACGGCAAAGCAAGTAGTTTAGTGCCTCTGCTGCGTTTGTAACAAAGATCTTATGATAGGTACAGTACATGAATATTTAAAAACACGATATCTAGCGGGCGTACAAGAGTGACGGCGCTTGCGAAGGTCGTCGCGGGGCCGGAGCGGGCATGGACGCAAAGGATGTCAAAGCGTTGGCGCCCGTGGACACAATAGAATCAAGGATACGGCACACGTTCGTTAAGCGACGAGGACCAACCGCAACGGCATTAATCGCGCGTTGAATCGCTTCAACGCTCGGTAATTCGCTCACGCCTTTCTTTCCGGTAAGCGTGATCGACACTGATGGGCTGAGCGATCCATAGGGGTACGCACCGCCCATCATGTTGAGCTCGGCGGTGAACAAACGTTCGTTGACAAAGTCAACAAACGTAAGTTCAAGCACGCCATTCGCGCCACATTTGATTCTATTGAGTCGAGGGAATTCATTGCGGCATCCTTCGGTTTCCTCAAGCACGCGTTCGGCGCGAGCAAGCTTGGGAGCGAGCTCTTGCAAAACGCCAGCGACGCCACCAGCAGGCACCGCACTCTCGTCCCACGCAATTGGCGCGCCAGCTAAAGCGGCGGCGAACGCACGCCCACCCTTGGGCGTGGTGTCCGGTCCATCAATCAAAGTCACGCGACCAGCACCAGTGCTTGCATCCAAAGTGACGCGGAACAGCGTGCCAACGCGGATTGTGAGCTCTGAGCCCGCCGGACCACCAACACCCTCCAACCGCCACGGCGCGAGACCACTAAGAACGCCAAGCTCCTCGCTCGCGCTTTGTGCATTCTTCGCTTTGGCGCGCAATCGTACTTGGCTAGCTCTACGTAATCGAGAAGGAGTGGCTTCCATGTTCACGCCACCGAACGACTTGAAACTCACAGTGGCATCCGCCGCCGCGTCTTGCGCTTCGCGCATAGCGTCGAGCTCCTCTTGCAAACGGTCTCGTTCATCTTTAATGGTCAATCGTCGACTATTCATTTGCTCAATACTTTTATCGCTCGCCACAAGTGCTCGACGAGCAGCTGCGATAGCAGCGCGTTTGTTCGCTAATGCCTCCAAGACTTGCTCCTTTGTCGCCGACGCAGATTTCGCGGCGTCGGCACGCTTCGAACTCGCCGCGCGCTGTGCTCTAAGCTTGATGATGTGCCCGTTTGCGGTCGAGATAGCTTCAGCCGCAATAGCCCGAGAGTTCGCTATACTTGCCACACTCTTTTCTAAAATTTCACCGTGGAAGCTCAAGCCTTCGGCCACGAGCTGCTCGGTTTCCAAACGCTGCTGCGCAAATCTCTCCTTCGCCGCAAGTTGGCACTCCTTCTTCAAAGCCTTACCCGCGCGTCGAAGCTCGTTGGCATGAGCTGGATCGTCCGATGCAGCGTAACGTAATAACGGTGGTTGTGTCGCCTCGACAGTCGCTCGCAGCTTGTCCGTGTCAGACATCAAACTATTCATGCGCTCTTGCAGCTGTTCGTGGAATCCCTCGAGGGCTTCAATGAGCGGCGCCGTCAGACAACACAATTTCAATGCTTCAGGCTGCGTCTCCGGCGGCGGAGCCGTGGCCAAAGACCCCATCGCAATGGATGAGCGTCGCAGGTTCTTTGCTTCCATGAAAGAAATCTCACAAGCATAGAAGAAAGTCTCCAAATCAATCGGCTTGGAATACATCAACGCATCTGGAACAGGAGGAAGCGAAGTCGGAAGACCTTGCAACATCGAACCAGTGTGACCACCGGGAGTGCCAAATAAGGGGTTGTGCATTGCCGCACCGGGAGTACCATTCCACTGCATGAAATTAGCTCCGCCCATGGTGATCGTTCTCGACGGCGTGAACGCTTGCATCGCCGGTGGTGCGCCATAACGGCCATGCAACGGCGTCGTTCTCTCTTGATACACCTTACGCATGCTCATAAGCGCCTCATCACCATGTTGCTTTTGACGCAATAACTCAGCCATACGTAAAGACTCATCACCAGGAGTAAAACCATCGTGCGAGCTCGCGTCAGAGGCACCAGTGTTGGGCGTCGCCGCGACGCCAACGGCGTTGATGGGAGTCACACCGATTGCCGCCGCTTGAACATCTGCACGCGACACCTCCGCGGTGGCGTACTCGGGCTGAGCATTCGCTAAAGCAGCAGTATTCACTTCAGTCATGCCTTCCGTACCTGTGCGGTCGGAGTTTGAGCCGTACACATAGTTGAATGTGTCCGTACCCATCCCAACCTTGGCGTTGCGTTGAACATCCAAGTTGGTAGAATCAGTCACATTGAAAGGTCTAGTGTTCGCAGTGGTCGAAGGAGGCACCAAGCTCAAACGCTTTTTGCCAGTCTTCTCATCAAATGCAAACGTAAGCGAGGGTGTTGGTCCGGGAACAAACGAAGTCGGCGTTGGCGCCGCGACGCTCAGCGCCAACGTCGCGTCCTCCATCATCACCGTATTCGCCAAATCAAGAGCGCTAGCGTGTGCAGCATCCACAGCGCGCTGCGTCGCAGCCTCGAACGGCTCGAACGCGGGAAGACCCTCGGTGGTGTTGCCCATGTCCATATCCATCTCACCCATGTCTTGCTCGGCTGCTAGTTCCCCTTCGTCTTCATCCGCGAGCGCGGCGAGCGACGGAACAGTGCCGGTAATATCCTCCGTCGCATCAGCTCCCAGGCGAGAGGCACGAGTCGGTGTCGCTTTATATCCCACTGGCGAAGGCTCACCAATCTCATCAGCACCAACAAGATTTGACAAGGATGGCACTGCGCCCGTGACGTTCTCCGTGTCGGCGTGTTCGTCTTCATCCAACAACGCACCCATGGACGGCACTTCTCCAGTGACATCATCCATGATCGCCGAAGCGTTGAACGTAAATGTTCCCGTACGATCGTGCACGTCAGCAGAGTTTGGCGTGCCGAAGCGTCCGATACTCGCTCGGCGCGACTTGCCCGGCGTGTGCTTGCCTTCGCTATTCAACGCCGCATTTGGCGTACCCGCATCCGCAGCTTCCGGGGACACAGCAAACTCGAAATCATCTCGCGATGGCGTACTTTGCTCTGACGGTTCCTCACCGTTACCCAAAACCTCCGTTGCGGGCTTGAATTCAAACGTCTCTGTGCGCTCCTCGAGCGCCTCCGCCGACGGCGCGGCGTTCACCTCCTCAATGGTAAACCCGATTGGCACCTGTGGCTCATCGCTATAAGACTCCCCAGCCTTTTCACGTTGTTCTTCCTCCTATATATCGTGTAATATTGCTCAAACGTCAGTCATTCAACGCCCAAACGCGAAACGCGCGAAACTCGAGACGAAGCGCGCGCGCCGCTCGCCCTCGCGCGCACCTTTATAAACTCTCTCACACTCTCCAACGTCGCGGGATCCGCAAAAGACACCCGTCGTCCGACGCTCTGACGACGCTTCTTACGTGTATTAAACCCAGGCGACGATCCAACCTCCGGAATCGTCGTCGCCGTCAACGACGCCCGTCGTCTCGTCGTCGGCGCGCCGTTTTCCCCCAACGCCGCGCTCGGCTTTGGACTCTCCCCTACCCGCGCCGGTCGTTGACGCTTCAAAATCTACACCCCACACGCACACACCTCACATTCGTCAGTCATCAAACCGCATCGCATCACCGCGCGCGACGTCCTACGCATCGTCCGTGCTCGACACATCTCGCGTCGATTGAAATTTTGAAATTTAAAAACAACCGTTCGCATCGTCGTCGTCATCATCATCTCGCGTCTCGCGGTTCTCTCGCGCGCACGCACCGAGTTGGGCGTTTTCACGCCACCATCGTTCGACGCCACCGCGGCGGCGCCGTTTTCCTTCGCCGGCGTCGTCGACATCACCCGTCGTCGTCGTCGTCGTCGTCGTCGTCGTCGTCGTTGTGACGCCGCGCCATCATCGCCACGTTCCCCTGCGCCCTCGACCCCGACCACACACACCCCGTCCAAGTGACCAATCATGACTCAGCGCAACCGTCACATAGCATACACATCCTTTACACTATAGACGCCATACACGCGACCGCACGACACAAAAATACACCGCACACGTCTTATATACCCATCGCGCAACCGTCACTACTCGCCGTACACGCGGTCCCTATACCGCCATGGTTATTAGCATGAAACCACCCCTATAATAATACATCTCGTGATGTCGCCCGCGACGGATAGAGAATTGATCGGTATATGGAGCGTCGTATATTGAGCGTGTATACGTATACAGTATGAAGGGTGCCTTGATTTGCGCCAATCCGGTCGGTCGGACACCCTCGCGCGTGCTCGCTTTCGCGCGTGGGTGGTTTAGCGCCATTCGCGCGCGCGTTCGCGGGCGTCGACGCGCGTCGAGCGCTCGCGAGAGACGCGCGTGGAGGCGCGTCATGCATCATACGAAAGGTTTTCTATAGATCTATTGTGATTTCAGCGCGTGCGAGGGCGTAGACTGGGGGCGTGTGCGTGGCGTGTGCGTGGGCGATTGCGCTCGGAGGCGGCGCGGGGGCGCATCGCGCGACGCATTCGCGGTCGTGTCGGGGTGCGGACGGGTGCGAACGCGCTCGGTTTGGCGTGAAAGTGGAGGGTTAATAGGCGTAGATTCGGTGTTGATCGTTTGGCATGGGTGCGTGCGTGAGCGGGAGTGGTTTAAAGGGTGAGGAAGAGGGCGCGCGCGGGCGCGCTCCGACGCGAGCGTCGGCGCCCGCCGACGCCGCGCTCGAAGCGCTCGAGTTGGACGATCCCATCGCATTTGAACGCCGCGTTCGCGCGCTCTACGGCGACCAACCTCCCGCACGTATACGTGGAGACTGTGTGCTCGACGCTGGTGAGCATAACATCCTCCTCTATGAACAGGGTCGATGGAGTTTAGTCGAACGAGACGTCCTCGCCGCGTTTGGTTTGGCGCTCGGCGCGCGCGTGGCTGAGTTTTTAAACGCTCGAGGCTCGATTTCCGACGCATTCGCCATTCGAAGGAACTGCGTGAATCTCAAAAAAGTCCTCTTACATGCGCAGTACGATATCGCTATCGTAGAGAAGAAATTACGTCGATTGTCGACGTTTTATAGAAGCGATTTCGCCGTCGAGCGACGCTACGCCTTTGGCTTTCGCTATCGCTCGATTTCAGTCGCCGGAGCGCGCGCGAAAGGCACCTTCCTCGCCATCGCAGATGCCCGTGTTTTCACCAAGCAAATATGCTGCGTGCCCAGACTACCCTCGCAGCCTCGTCCGAAACGCTTGGCATCGATGCCACGGACGCTGACGACGCACGGATGCGTCAAGAGAGCCCGCGCGCGGCTGCGCGAGCAAACCCCGACGACGGTGGATTTCGCCGGAGCGCACTCGTACGCGTTTGATCCGGAGGATTATGGCGCACCAAACTTGACGGATGATTTCGAAACCCTCATGCGTGAGGTGCAAGCTGAGCTGCAGTTGCCAACGCATGCGTGTGCGTTCATTCGTGCGTCGCTCATCGCGAGAGGCGCGGCCAAGGCGATATGCATCCGACGCGAGTGCGAGGCGTACGCCGCGGCGGTTGAAGACGTGACGGCTATCGCGGATGCGACGATTATCGCTCTAGATAAAGAACACAAAGATCCAGACGCGGTACTGAGAGATGAAATGAAATATGATGGTGTGCATGCGATCGAACATGAGCCGACGCAAGCCAATCTCGATGCGCTACAAGCGGCAGTCAAAGTGGACGTCGCCCGCAACGAGCTCGCGGGCGCCGCCCCAGTCGCGCGAGAGATGGCGTTTTGGATGCGTAAAATCCTCGCCAATCCATCAAGCGTATTATTCACCGCTGGAGATTGCGCACAGGCGACATCCTTTGTCCCTGATACGTTCGCGTTGACGGACATCATCGCCAGTTACGCACCAATCATCGACACCTACCACGACGCCATGATTGCCGACGTCGCCGCCTTTGCCCGCTCCGCCGGCGCCGACTGTTCGAGCGCCCAAGCGTCTCCTCCACCCTGGCACGTCCACGTCGCCGGTCCACACGCGTGTTCGCAATGTCACGCATCATTTAGCAATCTCTGGATCAACCAGCACGCGCGCGTGTGCGTCGTGTGCGAACTCGCCGCCCGCGCGGCGCGCCGCTGCCCGTTTGCGAAACCAAACGCGCCCGCCCCGTGCCTCGGCGCGTTTTGCCCGCACGCGCTCAAGTGCGTCGCGTGCGAACGTCATTCCTGCGCCCAATGCGGCATCACGTGCGGCGATGCCGAAGACTTCATCGCCCTCATCGAAGCCATCGATGCTCGAGCGGTGTTTCTGGATTTTGACCGCACGATTTGCGCCACCAAGCGAGGCGCGAGCCCGCTCCCGAGCGCGTTCGCGACCATGGACGCGACGGAGATCGAAACGCGCGCCAAAGCGCGAAGCGCGGATGAGGATTTGTTAGCCACGCTCGCCACGCACGAGAACGCGTGGGTGGTGACGAGAAATCCGAATACACGCGCGATAGAGGTGTTTTTACGCGCGAGAGGCGTGGCGGTGCCGAGAGTGGTGCGAGTGACCAAGGGCGAGAGCAAGGGTCGGGCGATGCGAGACGTCCTCGCGCGGACGTCGTCGGGGTTTGGGTCGTCGGGCGCGGTCGCGTGCGCGTTCGCGGATGATGATATTCGCGAGCTTTTGAGGGATGATGTGCGTGAGATTCCTGGATTACGTCGGATGTTGTTTACGCGGCAGCACAAGTTATGAGGCGATGAGGCGTGCGCGGAGTTGGGTAGACATTCGAGGCGCGCGGACAGTCGGCGGCGTCAGACGGTGAAAAATCTTATCACAAGCGCTCGGCGCGTCTCGACGACCGAACTCGCGGTGCGTTTCGCTCGGTCGCGTCACGGGCTAGATTTTAGACGTAGAGCTTCTTCATTTAAGTATATATAAGCATGATATGTTATTCGGACAAAATTCCTTCAGATGGCGCGCAAAAATCACCACGCGTAAAGTCTACTCTTACTCGCGACACGCGGCGACGACGGCGTCGGCGCACGTCTCGAGATTGAGCGCTCGAAGCTTGTTAAAAGGTCTCGGCATGTCGAGTAACGACACTACCGCGACCTCATTCACAAATACTTCAAATCCTCCACACGTGTTATCCATCTCTATTTCCAATTCAATGTCAGGGGCACGGGCGGCGATCAAGTCTCGCAACTTGTTCGCCGAGCGTTTGAAAACCCCTCACTTCTTTGACGCGCGCGCCTTGGCCGCGGGCTTCTTCTTGGCCGCGGGCTTCTTCTTGGCCGCAGGCTTCTTCTTCGCCGCAGGCTTCTTCTTCGCCGCAGGCTTCTTCGCCGCAGGCTTCTTCTTAGCTGTGATATATATAAAGCATCAAACAATGCGTCACGTCAGTACACAATATTCAAATGAATGCATCCCATCGACGCGTGCGCGAGATAATTGTCGCGCGACAATTACGATCTCGCGCGCGCTCATTCCCCCCGACCAAATGCGCACCGTCACCACCCCAACCGCGACGCGCCGTGGCACGAAACCCACGCATAAAACACAAACACACACTTTTCACACCACGCCGCGTCACACACCCCACACACGCGGCGCGCATTATCCCGAAACGATCCCACGAGAATTCGAATCCCTTTTCTCGCGCACCAACGATCGTTTCATCATCATTTCAAATCGCATTCGAGTCCCTCGTTGTCGGCGTTCGTCGTCGATCGCGCTGTATCACGAGCACCGTGCGTACGCGCGCACACACATCGCATTCACGCACCCGCAGGCTTCTTCTTCGCCGCCGGCTTCTTCTTCGCCGCCGGCTTCTTCTTCGTCGCCGTCGTCTTCTTCACCGCCGGCTTCTTCGCCGCGGGCTTCTTCGTCGTCTTCTTCGCCGCCGGCTTCTTCGCCGCGGGCTTCTTCGCTGGGGCCTTGGCAACCATGGTTATGTATTGTCGAGAGAGAGAGTTTTCGTGTACGAAACGTGTACGAAGGTGTTACAGAGCACGTGACCGGGGTGAGCCGAACGCGCGTTGAATTGTGACGTTGGACGACATCGCCATTCGAATGCCAATTCCGAGCGGACGCGAAAAAAGAAAAAAAACACGCGCGAGCGAGAGCGAGGCAAAAAAAAACGCGTCCGTCCGTATGTCCGAATATAAATAATAAACGCGCCGAATGTCCGAATATAGACAGACATGTATTTTATATAGGCATGCGTTTGGGTTGTATAGGGGTTTGCGTACGCGCGCGCGCGCGCTGCAGGCTGGACTTTCCCCGACCGTGCGCGTGCGCGTGTGCATATTTTTTTCATTTTTTTTTTTGGGGGCGGATATGGCGGTTTGAGGGGGTCGAGTACGCGCCGTCGTTTTCCCCTCGTTCCCCTCTCTCGTGCGTGCGTGTTTTCGTATATTAGTGCTCGCGTCGGTGGTGTTAGTTTTTTGTTTTTGTTTTGTTTTGTTTTTGAAATCATTATC
>Ga0181552_10000854_pt1 | contig 23487 bp, 23 predicted proteins | sample 011ome_18_FD_130583 | JGI IMG/M metagenome (GOLD analysis project Ga0181552, IMG submission 130583) | Coastal salt marsh microbial communities from the Groves Creek Marsh, Skidaway Island, Georgia - 011501BT metaG (megahit assembly) | ecosystem: Environmental > Aquatic > Marine > Intertidal...
ACAACTAAAAAAATTCCTAAAGGTAATCACTTTGATTTAGAGATAGATCATTTTGTCGACTGTATTCTAAATAACAAAGAGAGTGATAAATTAAGCATGGATAACGCCATTCATCAGGCAGCCACCATGGAGGCAGTTTATCAGTCGATTCAAAACAGTCAGTGGGTTTCTGTTTGACTCAAGCCTTCATCTTCGATTTTGATGGAACACTGGTCGATTCTGAACAAGCCATTTATCAATGCTTTCAAAGTATTATGAAACAACTCGCACCAAATAGAGTTGAGTATGCAAAAAATATACTTATTGGGCCACCCTTAAGGGATACCGCCTCAGAAATACTAGGTCCTGATCATCAGGACTCATTAGATGAATTTGTACAATTATTTATCGAAATGCATGACGAGCAAGTCATCCAGCATACCCAGCCCTACCCTGATGTCATTCAAGTCTTGAAAGAACTACACAATCAAAATATACCCATGGCGGTAGCCACCAATAAAAGGTTAGCCCCCACACAAAAACTGATGGATCACTTTGGTTGGAATGATTATTTTTTATCTATTGAATGCAGTGATAGTCAGCCTGAGATGAGAAACAAGGATGCCATGATTCAAGACATCATCAATCAAAATACATCATTTCAAGGGAGTTACTTTATTGGGGATACGGTCAATGATGGCCTATCCGCCAACCTCAATCAACTCCCCTTTATAAAAGCCTGCTACGGCTATGGTCGCGATCAGGACTGGTCTAAAGTTTCTACATATCAAGAAATTCATCAGTTTAATGAGATATTAAAGCTCATTTAAACACTCGCCTCACGGCTAAAAAGACTAGTGACCTCCCCCTTTTAAGATCAATAAGATACCGCGCCAGATGATGGTGAGATCAAGCCACAACAAACCCAATTCAGATCGTTTAATGTATTGGTCGATGTATTCGTACTCATAAATCGGATTACCGAACTCCGGTTTCCCTTTCATGATGTGACCTAAACCTAATAAACCGCCTTTAAGGTGTTTGCGTGTGACATTGCCCTGGGCTAAGTCACGCTCATAATGAATGACTGCAAGAGGTCTAGGGCCGACAATCGACATATCCCCTCTTAACACATTCCAAAACTGAGGAATCTCATCAAGGTAGAACTTTTTTACAAAAGCACCCACATAAGTCCTGGAATCTTCGTTCCACTCAGCAATGTAAGCTATCCAGTCACCTTTTTTTGCTCCTTCGGGTTCGATGTATTTTGTTTTGATGAGTCGTATTTTATATTTTGGAAAAACTTTACCTTGCGAGACTGCGTTATAAGAAAAAAACATCGGGCCTTTGTTTTCTGGAATGAATACCCCTTCAACAATAAACGCAAGTTTTAAAAGAAAAACAATTGGTGATGTGATAACCAAAAAAATGAGCGCAATAACTTTATCAAAGAGTAATTTGAAATATTTGTACTTAATTGAAAACTGCTCATGAAAAATATAAGCATATTTTTGTTTTATATAATCTGTTGGGGGTTTATAGGGAAAGGCTTTATCTGGTTCGAATTGTAAACAATGGATAGATTCTAAAAAAATTTTTATTTCATTAAAAAAACTTAATTTTGGAGTCCAGTTATATATTATTTCTATTTTTTTAAATTTGGGCTCATTGTAATGCGGCAGGTCGCTCTGGACAACTAAAGACTTTGTTTTGATTTTTATACCAAGCTTTAATTCAACATATTTAACTATGTGATTAACTGACAAAAAATCATTTCCAAAGACATCATAAATGTTAAAATTCTCCGTTTTTCTTTTGCTTATAATAATTTTCTCCAGAAGACAAATAAAGTCATCTACATGTAAGTAATTTTTTAAAGTCGTACCATTGTTAAATATTTTAAAAATATTTTTGCTATATATTGATGAAATCAATGATGGCAAAATACCGAATCCGATTTTATATTTTTGATTAATTGAGTATATATTTGTTGGTCGAAGAATAATTACTTCATCATGTAAGTCTGAGATACTTCTGTATTTTTTTTCCGCATAAGCTTTAATTCTAAGATAAGCATATTTGTGTTTATTTAAAATATCAGGGTTTGATAATACAGCGGTAGATATAAAAATCGTCTTTTTTATCTTATTTTTTTTATGGAAAGTTATTATTTCATCGTTATTTTTTAATTCTGAACAGATTGCTAAATTGGTACATTTGCTATTTAATTTAATTCTTGAAGCGAAATTAATGAAAACATCATAAGATTGTCCTATGCTTTTCTTTACAAGATAGTAATCAATAACTATGTATTTTTTATTAATTAAGTATTGTGATAAATGACTACCCAAAAATCCATTTATGCCGGCAACAACAATACTCTTATGCTCGTTCACAATATATCTATATATGATGAAAGATGATTTTCAACCATATCAGAGACCTTGTATTTCTTCTGAATATTTCTGCAGTTCCTCTTTAAAACGTTTAGTAACCTATTATTTTTAATTGAAATTAGAGCTTGTATAGCCTGAGAATTAGTACTAAAAATAAATCCATTATAACCATTTTCTATATAAAAATCTGAGCCGCCAACGTTTGTTGAAATGATTGGAGTTGAATTTATCAGAGAATCCTGATAAAGATAAGCATTTCCCTCATACCTGCTGGTTATTAATAAAATATCAATAGTTGAAAAAAAGTTTGCTAAATTTGATTTGATAAAAAAAACATTATTTTCTAAACCTAATTTTTTTACATGAGTTTGTAGTTCACTTAAGTACTCGCCTGTTCCCAAGATAAATGCCTTATAACTAAAATTATTGGGCAATGAGTTTAAAATATTAATAAATCTTAATGGGTTTTTTTGATAGCATAGCCTTCCACAAAAACCAATTTTTAAAGTTTTTTTTAAATCAGATTTATTTAAATTTTTAAAACTATTATCGGCCCTATATAAACAATTAGGAATTGTGATAATTTTTTGATTTATTTTCAGAAAATTTCTTGCGTGTCTAAGTTCATGGTTGGAACTTAATAAAAGTAAATTAGAGCATTTCACAATCAGCTTTTCAATAATTTGAAAAAATTTAACTTTAAATCTACCTCTTGAGTCAAAAGTATAAAATGCATGAGGCGAAAAAACAGTTTTTGTTTTCTTAAAAAACATCAAAAATGCAATGTACGCACCGCCTTTGGAACTATGGCCATGAACAATATCATATTTATTCTTGTAGACTAATATAAAAACTTTAATCATGTTTATAATATCAAAGTGAGAAAGATTATGGGTTATATTAAGTCTAACAATTGGGATATTAAGATTACCAGAATATTGTCTTGGAGCAACTAGTGATACAGAATGGCCTCTCATCAAAAATTCTTCAGCCAATATTTCAACATGTCTTTGAACCCCGCCCAATGCACCCATGATTAATAATATTTTCATAATTAATAAAAACTCTTTATATGTGAATAAACTTATAGTTTATTTATTATTTCTTTTAATTAACTTTACCGTAAGATCAACATTTCCAAATTATTTCTTTAATGATGAGATTAATTTTTTAGACAGCTTAAAAGCTCAAGACTTAAAATATGCCTATGGACATCATTTTATAAATTTTTTCTACCATGCAATACCAATAAATTTTTATGGCAAAGAAATAACTTATCTATTAATAGTTAACATAATTTTGTTAGCAATAATTAATAAATACATTCAGACATATCGTAGTTGTATAAATTATCATAATGTAATTTTGTTAATGTACTGTTCAATATTTTTATCATTCATTGGCAAGGATATTTTTACGATTATATTTACTATATATTTACTTTTTAGTGGCAAAAAAATTATTTTTAAAACTTTTATTTTTATATTTTTTTCATTAGCTATAAGTAGATATTATTTAATTATTCCGTTATTAAATTATTTGTTTATTCGAGCATTAAAAATAAAAAATAAAACCAAAATTATTTTTTATTCATTACTATCATATTTATCAATTTTTTCTGCCACAGAATATTTTTTTAATAAAAATATTTTCCTTACTCGAGAAAGCCTAACAACCGAATTAGAATCAAAAACAAATATTAATACTCTAATATATAATTTAAATTATTTTGATTCTAATATATTTAATGATATTTTAAATTATCTTTACAGCATAATTACTTTAACGATAGCGCCTCTGATTTATGCTAAAGAAATTACTGTTAGTATTTGCTTATTCAATATTTTCATTATTTATCTACTTTCTAAAATACTTTTAATCGATTTTTATAGTAAAAATTGTATAAATAATAAAATCTTTATATTCATCACCGGCTATCTTCTTACACTTTTTGTATTTGAACCCGACTTAGGTTCTTTTGCAAGGCATTTATGCTTAGTTGCAACTTTGCTTTTATTAACCAAAAATTCCAGTTGCAACAAGCGGTAGATAAAATTATTCCACGAATAAATGTTCTTATTTGAATATTGCTTAACTGTAGCATTTGAATTATTTAATGCTAGTTTTTTAATATTTATTTGTAAGTCGATAATGCTATCCTTTTTATAATAAAAAATATAGGGACTATGTTTGTAAAGTAAAAAAAATGGTAGATCAGGGACTAATACATTAACTCGATTTGCTAATGCATCAACTAAAGGCCCAGCTGCACTAACAGACTTATATGGAAGTACAACCAATTTTGATCTTTTAATCAAATTAAAATAAGAGTTGTTATCCAAATATTCATCTATAATTTTTAATTCAATATTGCCTAAATTACTCCAATCTTCTTTAGATACATCTTTTCCTGCAATACATAACTTGAAATTTACCTCAATGGTTGAAAGAGCTAATTTTAAAAAATTAAGATTTTTATATGGAAGGTTTCGACCAATAAATAATAAATCAATATCTTTTCTCATTGATGAAGAGGTATGGCATTTAACTGCATAATCAAAAGGTAAAACATCTGATAGTAGAAAATTTTTTGATGATTTTGATTTTAGAAATAATATTTTTGAAATGTATAATTTTTTATCTGACAATAAAAATGTAAATTGCTCAATAGCAGTAGAAATAAAGTTATGGATTATATTGGAGGTTTGGGGTTGAGTAAATGAATTATGTACAACTGAATAAATAGTTATTTTTTTAAAAAAAGATAAAAAAAATAAATAACCAATTAAGATAAAAGTTAAATGATTACACATCCAAAAAACATAAATATCATTACTATTAACATTAAATAATTTTAAAAAACTTTTCTTTTTATAAACATGAATCCCAAGATTTTTTTTTTTCTTTTTTAAACACTTTAAAATATTATCTAAATTTTGATTACCCCCTGAATCAGATTTCCCTAGGCTTAATATCTTTATCATTTTCTTAATATACAAAAATACCCAATTGGGAAAGTATTTTTGTGGGTTGAGTTTATGAATGATAATAAAAAACCACAAATATTATTGAAAAAAAATAATGGTATAAAAAATAAAAATAATTTTTTACCAGAAAATTTATAAAGAAAAGAGTTAATGGTCTGAAAAAAACTTACATAAATATTACCTATTTCAAAACATTGAATATTATCAAAATATTTTATTTTGTTTAATTTATGAGATGATAAGCGTTGAAAATCAAATGGCTCCTCATGCAGCCCCCAAAAAAAAGGTGTTGATAGCAACAAAATGGATTTTTTTTTAAGAAGGCAGCTTAAGTTATATAAAAAATCATCATAAATATCAACATGTTCAATTACTTCAAAAAGTAAAATTAAATCAAACGAATTATTACTAAATGGAAAATTTTTACCGTCAAAAATTATATCAGGATTGTGAATATGATTATTTACTCTAAAATCCAATGGGATATCAATTCCAAAGTAATATTTTGATTTAAAGTAACTTGCGTATAATTTTTCTCCGCATCCAACATCAAGGATTTTTAAAGAATTATTTTTTTTAGTAAATTTTTTTATTAATTTAAATAAAAAAAATCGATAAAGAAAAAAAGGATTAATAAAAATAGATAAAATCGACTGACAAAAACGTATTTTATTAAAATAAATTAGTAATTTCTGTCGCATAGCAATCATTATGTTAAAAAATTTCAGATTTCCAGTTATGATGATTAATGAAATATATAGTAAATAAATTTGTAAATAAAGTTACAACTAAAATACTATAAATATCAGAATAAACAAGAAAATAACATAAAAATAAGCTAACAAATAATAATGTTAATTTGTAAAGATTAATCATCACATATCTTGAAATATTATTTTTACGAACATGAATGAGATTAATATCTAAAATTAAAGTAGAGCACAACCACAAAAAAAAGAGCAAATATAAATTTTTTGATAAAAATAAAACAAATATTACAATCAAGAAAAAAAATTTATAAAAACTTTTTCTTAATTTAAATTTAAAATATTCTACAAGAAGTATCTGTTTGAGCGGTGAAAAAATTCCTTGAATAGAAATCATTTCTCTAAAGTGTCTATAATCAAAAACTGATAAAAGATATGATGGGAAAATCTGGAAAATATAAACTATACTATTAACCGGAAATTCAGAAATTAAATTTTTAAGCGATTCTTTTACATCATAAAGTTTTACATTATCAGTATATTCATAATTAATAGACAAGAATATCAAACTAAATAAAATTGGAATAATATGAAAAATAATAAAATAAATATTTATTGAATCAAAAATATTTAAAAAAACAAACATAACAAAAAAATAAAGTACACAATTTTGAACGAATTTTTTTCTAAAAAAAACTTTATGCAAAAACAACCTTCGTGTTGAGTAAAACAAAATCATAAAAAAAGTTGAGCATTTTAAAAAAAGAAAAATTGTTAATATTAAAAATACAAGTATTGAAATATTTATTTTATTGAGAATAACATTACCTGCTATTTTATTTTTTTTATAAAAAAAAAGAGGAAATAATAATTCAGAAAATACCAATCCTGCAGTAATATCTCTTAAAACACTTAAACTATCAACGTCAAAATCACTTATAAAAAAAATTGAACAAAAATTTAGTAATGAAAAGGTGGAGATTATAAAAAAATTATTTAAATTTTTTAATTTTAAAATATATTTAATACTTCCACGCATTTAGCTCTCTATCTACAATATATTTAACGTCATCAATAGTTTTTTTGTAATATTTCCTAAAAATAGTTTTTTTTATTTCATCATATTGGTATTTTTTAGCATCAATTGAGTTAAGTTGTAATAAATAATTTTTAATTAAAAATCTTTTTTCTTCTGAAATAAATTTTTTTATAATATATTTAGAACAATTGGGGTATATCAAATACTTATTAATCAATCCAAATAACGGTTTTTTATGTTTGTTTTTATGAAGTTTTTCCTTTATTTTTATATATTGAATATCTAGTTTTGTAAATTTTAAGAAACTATTAATTTCACCCTCGGGATCTTTTATAAAATCTTCAAATAAAATAAAATAAAAGCTTTCTCTACCAAAAGCTTTGATAAATTTTTTTAAATACTTGGCATAATAACCAAGCTCAATGTATGAAAAATCCATACCAGTGTGATTATATTTAAAAATATTTTTATTAGTTTTTTCATTCAAAAAAACTTCTTCGATAGATCTTTTCTCCACCCCTCTATGTTTCATCATAAAATAATGTGAAATTGCTCTGTCAACTGGATTTCTTAATATCACCAAAAACTTCAAACTCTTATCACATAGCTTTTTAATATTTTCAATTGAGTTTTCAAAGTACATAATCATTGGATCAATTTCACAAAAAATTTCCTTACTCAAATCATGTAATGATTCATAATCCACTGAACATAGTTTTTTATTCCAAAAAAAACCACTCTCTTTGTTGAAAGGTAGGGATAATTTTTCTATTTGCTTTAAGTGATAATGTAAAGTTGTTGTGCCACACTTTGGTGCTCCTATGCATATAAATTTTAATTTATTCATATATGTCCAATTAAATATAATTTGATTAAAAATAAAATATCAAAACTATGTTGAGGTTTCTTTTAATCTTCCATAAATATCTGCAAACCTAAAAATATCATCTTCTAACAGCTTACTTCCAACCTGAATCTCAATTATGTCTAAATTATTTTTCTCATTATTTATGAGTTGATGTTTGACTCCATTGTTAATATAAGTTGATTGATTATGCTCAAGTGTTATCTCCTTATTATCTTTAATAATTGTGGCTTTACCATTTATAACCACCCAGTGCTCATTCCGAAACTGATGTGACTGATAGGATAATTTTGCACCAGGATTCACATGAATTTTTTTCACCTTAAAATTTTTACCTTCATTTATTGTCTCAAACCATCCCCAAGGACGATTGACTTTTTTGTGCTCGACCAATAATTGTTGGTGATTATCTTCTAAAGCATTTACCAAGTCTTTGATGGATTGAGCATCATTTTTGTTGGCCACTAAAACTGAATCTGCAGTGTCAATCACGATCAAATTTTCAACACCCAAAAGACTCACATTTTTCTTGGAAGAGATGGCGATGGTATTTTTAGTATTTAGTGACACGACATCGCCATTAAAGATATTGCCATCCTTGTCTTTGTCTTCAATCTCATCCAGCGCATCAAAAGACCCGAAATCAGACCAACCCGCATCCAGAACTACAAGCTTTAAATCTAAGCTCAATTCTTTGGTTTTTTCCATGACGGCATAGTCAATCGAGTCAGATGGTGATTGTTTAAATAATTCTGCATCAGGTCTTTCAAACCATTGGTCCATATTTTTATTTTGCCAGGCATTATTCACTGACTTAGCTATTTCAGGATTGCTTTGCTGAATGGCATTTAGCCAAGTTTTGGATTGCAAGATAAACATGCCACCGTTCCAGGCATGCTGACCCTGATCGATCATTTCTTGTGCTGTTTGAAGATCTGGCTTTTCTTTAAAGGTAAGAACGTTCTTCACAACATCATCGCCCTCGTAATGGATGTAACCGAACCCGGTATCGGGTCGTGTGGGATTAATACCGAGGGTCACAATAACCTTCTCTTGAACTGCTTTAATAGCCGCGTGCATCACTAAAGTAAATTGATTTAAGTCTTTCACATAGTGATCGGCTGGGGTCACGACTAATATTGAATCTGGATTAGTTTCTTGGGCCACCAAGGCTGCCAATGTCAATGCAGGTGCTGTGTTTTTGGGTTCAGGCTCAAGTAATATTCGCACTGGTGTTTTTAATTTTAAATCATCTAATTGTTCCAACACTAAAAAACGATGGTTTTCATTGGTGACGATGAGGATTTCTTCGATCTGAATGTCATCATTTTCCAGGGCAATGGCGCGACTGACACTCTGCTGGAATAAGGTGGTGTCGCCCACTAACTTCAGGAACTGTTTTGGATAGTGCTGGCGCGAGAGTGGCCAGAGTCGGGTCCCCGATCCACCACACAAAATCACTGGGGTGATCTTCATGCCTCTACCCTTTTTTGTAAAGTTTTATTCATAGCAATAAAGGAATCATTTTTCATATGATTGATATTATAAGTCATGGGGTGATGGTTATCAGCCCACAGCACTTGACCACCCGCCTCTTCGATTACCCGTTGTCCTGCCGCCACGTCCCAGAGCATGGTCGGTCCGAAGCGCGGGTACACATCGACCAACCCCTCGGCCACAAAGGCTAACTTTAGCGCCGAGCCGGCTGGTAGCATCTCAGCATTATTTTCTTCTACCATCACTTTTGTTTTTTTATCTAGGTGGGAGCGGCTGACCGCAAAAGTTAAATGATCAGGATCCTGATGCTTAACATGGATTTTTTGTAGCTTATTATCATCTTGTTGTTTAAAAGCACCTCCGCCCTTGAACGCGGCATAGACAACACATTTTGCCGGCACACCGATCACGCCCAAGACCGGTTGCTGGTTCTGGATCAGGGCAATATTCACAGTAAATTCGTCGTTCTTCTTGATGAACTCCTTGGTGCCATCCAGGGGGTCGACACACCAGAAGCAGGCGTTTTCATCTTTAAATTTGAAGGTGTCGGCCGACTCTTCAGACAGGATGGGGATGTCAGGATAGAGCTTGATTAACTCGTCACAGATGAGGTGATGAGACGCAAGATCTGCTTCTGTTAAAGGGCTCTGATCTTCTTTAACCTCGACACTAAAATCTTTTGCGTAGATCTGCATAATCTTCTCACCCGCTTTTTTGGCGATGGCGATGACGTTATGCATATCAGTTTGGGTTGGTTTGATCATAAGATCGCCTTCACGATCACGTCCACGGCCTCATCGATAGTGAGGTTTTCGGTATTCAGTTCAATCTCGGGTGCTTCAGGGGCCTCGTAAGGGGAGTCGATGCCAGTAAAATCTTTCAGGTCGCCGGATCTGGCTTTTTGGTACAAACCCTTCACGTCCCGTTTTTCGCATTCAGTTAACGAGGTCGAGAGGTAAATCTCCTTGAACTGATTGGGTACAAATAAACTTCTCGCGTGATCCCGCTCAGTCTTAAGAGGTGAGATCAGTCCCACGATCACGATCAGCCCGGCGTCGACCATGAGTCTGGCCACCTCGGCCGCCCGGCGTACGTTTTCGTTGCGAGCTTCGACGCTGAAGCCAAGATCCTGATTCAGGCCGTGTCGCAAGTTATCTCCATCTAAGATATACGTATGTTTACCCAACTGATTGAGCTTTTCTTCCAAGGCGTTGGCCAGGGTGGATTTGCCTGCCCCAGATAAACCCGTCATCCACAAACACAACGGTTGCTGGTGTTTGATCTTGGCCCGGTCGGCCTCGGTCAGTTTAAAGTTATGCCATTTAATATTGGTACTCATAAAGAGTCGTTCCCTCCCATTCGCGATGCTTTTATTTTCATTCTAGATCCTCGTGTATTTAAATCAAGCGCCTTGGTGTATTTCCATAAAGCTTGCTATGACACTTGCACACGCTTGAGCGGTGTCAATTTTTTTTATCTTATCATTTATTCCAGCCCACTTAATCTCAGGATACTGTTTTTTAAAAGCCTGCTTCAGTCGGCTTAAGCTATGCTTGAGAGTTGAGTCAATTTGAGGGATAGTCACCTTCAAATTGCACGCCCAAATGATTGGGGCAATATTTAAGAGAAAGGGTATTGTTAAAATCTCTTCTGGAATTTTACGAAAATCTATCTCGTTACTAGACATCCAAAAATCTTCATGGAAATAAGTGCGATAATCTTCTGTAATTTCAATCAAAAGGTTTCTCTTAAGTACTTTTATTTTTTTTATAATTTCCACGCACGCCTTTCAATCTCGTTTGTTTGGTAATGTTTTTTGAATTAATATGACCAGCAAAAGTAAAATGTTCATTAGGCAGTGAAACATTGAGCGACGGGTGTGGTAAAAATTTAATAGATAAAAAAGAACCTGTTGTATATTAAATGAATGCTGTCCTGGATTAATTAATTTATGTAAATAAATAAGATCCCTGTTGTAACCCCCTGTAAAGACTCTTTTAATTCTTTTGATGTTAGAGATAAAGCCCGTATTTGCTCCTATAAGGTTATTTGTATGTTGCCGATAAAATATATTGGGAGTATCATCAATATGCCAACGGAAGCCGTGATTCCTAGCACAGGCATACATCCACCAGTCGTGATAGTCAAAACCAAATACCCGATCATCTATTTTCGATTTTAAGAACTGATACAATGTTTGGGTAATTACAAAAGTACACCCTGGACCAGGGGATTCAAATAAAAAATCATACTTTTTTTGTAGATGGCTTTTCTTGGAACACTTTATTGTCTCCATTCGCTCATTCACAACAATCACATCAGAGGAATAACCATCAGCCTGATGTGATGTTATTTGATCAATGGCATGCGACAGTTTATGGTCTGGCCAGACATCATCTTGATCGGACAAGGCCACAAAATCATACTCACGAAAATTGATCTGGCTCATTAAGGTATAAAAATTTTTAGCGGATCCGCCAACCCTTTGTATATTGCACAGGCTGATATTTTGATGGAGATTACAATACTCATGGATTATCTTAAGGGTATTGTCGCTAGAGCTATCGTCTGAAATGATGAGTGTCACATCCACATTTTTTTGCCGCAAGACACACTCGATTTGTTCGCCGATAAATCGATCGCCATTATAGGTGGCCATTAAAACTACTACCTTATTCATGTATTTTTAGTTACCATTGTTATGATGTAATTGAGGGCCAAAAAACTATACGCATAGCATTATGGCCTCATTGCTCTAATTTGAACCGCTTGGTTCGCCCATCTTTTAGTTCATACACCCGATCACAGAGGCTCAAGGTCGACAATCTGTGGGCAACAATAAAGATTGTGTATCTTCCTTTTAAGCGTCTGATATTCTGCATAATAAGTCGCTCAGTTTTTTCATCTAAAGCACTTGTAGCCTCATCAAAGATTAATATTTTTGCCCCAAAATACAACGCTCGAGCTATACCTATCCTTTGTCGCTGCCCCCCCGAAATCTGTATGCCCCGCTCACCCACATATGTATCAAGCCCATGCTTAGCTTTTTTGATCAATAATCCCAAGCCTGCCTCTCTGATGGCCCACTCTAGCCTTGTTTGATCAATTAAGTCCGGGGGAATGCCAAAGGCTATATTGTTAGCAATTGAATCATCCAAGAGGAAGATGTCCTGTGGGACAAAGCCTAAAACCTGACTTAAATTGACATGTTCTTGATGAATGCTAAAACTATCAATTGTAACTGTGCCTGAGGACGGTTTTAAAAAACCAAGCAGGATGTTGAGCAGGGTGGACTTTCCAGAACCCGTTTCACCACACACCCCTATCGCCTCTCCCTTTTTAATTTTCATATTCATATTTTTTAACACCTGAGATGCCTCACCCGGATATGTGAAGCAAAGATCTTTGATGTGAATGTGTTTTAAAAAAGAAAGGATCTGTTGGAGTTCAATATTTTTTATTGTTGGCTTGACCTTTAAATCATCATTAATGGTTTTTAAGACATCTTCACCAAACTTGAGAGACTGCACAGCAACTATCAATCGATTGATACAAGGAATTATTCTAAAGCCAGCAATGGCATAAAAGCCCAATACTGGTATCAGTTCGAGCATAGACGACCCTTGCGCCACCTGAAAGAGGATCAATGTCGTGATTGAAAAAATCAGAATGGACTCGAGTACATATTTGGTGGATTGAGTCATGAATGACACCTTAAACGTATTTTGGGTGACGCTCACAGTACTCTGATCGTACCTATCTATAAAAAACTTTTTTTTGTCTAAGAGTTGGATGTCTCGGATCGAGCCGACCATGTTATGCACACAGTTGATTCTGGACGCTTCATTGTTGTTAGATTCAGTCCCATAGCGAGCGATTCTTTTCTTGGTCAAGTTAAAGAGGATGTAGCTGAGGATAAAAATAAAGCCAAAGAGTAGGCATGATTGAAGAGGCATTAGGAACAGAGACAGAGTCATCAGGGCAATAAGCACAAAACACTCGGTCAAAAAAATACCCCCTTGAATTAACACATAGGTATTTAAATTCGAGATCATGGTAGTGAGGTTTTTTATTATTGTCGAAGAATTATGGAGTATGAAGTTGCTGTATTCTCTGTTGATGTATCCCTCGAACAGGCGTTTTGAGACATCAAAACGCAGATCTCCGATAAGGCGATGAGTGTGATAGGTCAAAAAAGTGAGGATGATATTCTTGAGAATAAAAAATACGCACATTAATCCAATAACATAGGCAGAAATTTCTTCTTTGCTGAGCCGAGTCAGCACTCCTAGCTGGTTTGATATCCCTTGGGGAATTTGGTCTGTAACCAAATAATTCATTATAGGCAGGAATAAACCCAGGCCCAACATTTCAAGGACCGCCCCGATTAAAGTAAAGCTGACCACAAGAATTATCTTGCGACGATGCGTGTGGTCTTGATGTTTAAAAAATTGTATTAAATGAATAAACATATTAAAGTGAGTCAATTCAATTGAAGGCGTAATTTTTAATTATGCCATGTTTCCATGCTTGTAATTGTTCTATTTGTATACTCCAAGAAAGTCTTACGCATCTTCTCCGTCTAAAATATTTTTCTTTTAAATCGTCCCACATCAATTCTTTGTCATTGTTGAATCAGCATTAGAATAAGAACTACACATCAAAAATTATCTTATGCCACCTTCAGGAGTGGGCATCCGATTAGCGTTGGAAAATACATTGTTTAAACTTCTTATTTTGTATAATCATTTGCGACTTCATAAAAAGCAGGATAGAATCATTTTCTGTAAGTAAGATCAATTTTTCGATGAAAACACAACCAAATTCAAAACGATCTGCAACAGAAGTAGATTTTGATGAAGAGATTGACTTAATGGAGCTGTTTCATTTTGTCATCAAGGGGGTACGCTTTTGGATAGGGGGGGTATTGATCTCTGGAGTATTTGCGCTCATTTACGTGTTAATCCTCTATCCCACCATCCACCGGCAGCAGACCCTCAATGACATTGGGCTTACCCAAGAGCGTTTAGTATTGATCCGCCAGATGATCCCGGCAATGACAGCTCCACTAAAATCGATCATGAAGGCAAACCAGCTTGAGGCCCTTTATGAAGAAATCCTAAAAAATCCAGATTTTTTAGACAAAACCATCATTGGGTTATCGGGAATTGATTTAAAAGATCGAAACAATAACAAAAAGGTAAAAAATAAAATTGATTCGGTGCGCATTCAGGATAAGGAGAAGGATAAAAATCAAATGCATAAGGAGTTGGTTTTTATCCGCAATAGTATTCGTGGTGTGTCTCAGTACCATGCAGTAAAACAATATCTAGATAATGAGGCCCGCGAATCCAAGTTGCAACTGTTTACCACCGAAGCTCAGGTAAATGGGCAGCAACTTAACTATGAGCGTGCAGAACGTCAACTCCAATCCTATCAGGAGCTACAGAGGCAGCCGAATCAACAGAAGGACCTGCAAATTATCCTCAATCTAAGCAATAATGAAGAACGGATCGGTGATAAAGGCTCGCTCAACAGCATCACTGAGTTTACTGGGGCCAAATACTTACCGCTTGGTAATCGAATTGTCGCGCTTAAATCCGAGATGGCTGATCAACAGGAGGCAATCCACATTTCTCATCAACAGATCAAGGCGCTCAAGTTATCGCAATCGGTGCTCAGACAATTGAATGATGCGTTTCAATCAATCGACTACCGAGGAAATGTGATTGACTTGCAGCCCTTGATCGAAGTGGTTCATCACTTCCGAGAGGCGGTGAATTCCAATTACACCCTGGAAGAGATTGCTGCTCTTGATAATCTAGAGAAAAACTTGATTAGCTTTGAGCGGGACGGGCTTAAGTTTAACAATAACCTGCCCGCGATTTATGAACAAAAGGGTCGAGGATTTATGTTGGCATTAAGTTTAGTCTTGGGGGCTTTTTTCGGCTTTATGTTGTATGTCATTCAGGCGTTAACAAATAGGTATCGAATTCGCTATTCTAAATGACCGAATCAATTTTATCGGGTTTAGTATAGGAGAATGCTAGAGACTATAAGCTATTTTTTCTAAAACAAAATAAAATAGTAGTATCCCAACAATCGATAATAGTACATGAGCTTGATGCTTCATATGTCAAAGATCAAGCTGAGCAACGCCGTACCTTTTTGTTTTTTTGTAACATAAGTGGATTGTTTAATTAGTCTTGAACAGTAAGCATTCTCAAAAATTTAGTCTGATATTTCAAAGGGGATCATCATGTATAAAGAAATATAGATGGTAATGAGTGCGCCAAGAGACAGCAATGTCAAGGGTAAGTTACTGTAAAACAAAGCAGCCAGCACTGGCGGGGTAAGCCAAAAAAAAGTTAACGCAGGCATCACTATATTATTGGCACGACGCGAATGATCATTAAAAATGCGTCTTGACATAAAATAAATTTTTAGATGTAAATGATGGGCGTCTGGCTCAAAAGGTGATTTTTTTTGAATCACTTTCCTAATAATGGAAAAGGTAACTTCCATCATGGGATAAAATAATAAGACAGGAACAGACCAGGTTAAAAGATTATCATGTTTTGAAAAAAAATAAATAATACAAACGCCCAATACCCAACCGAACCAATAAGCACCGACATCTCCCATAAAAATCTTCCCCCAAGGGTAGTTAAATATAAGGAATACTATCAATGGTGTAAAAAACAGCAAAATCACCATCAAAAAGTCGAAGTCGCCAATAAAATATGCCATTAATGCCAAACCCAAAAAAATACTCATCGCCGTAACTGCTAACAAGCCATTTGCTCCATCAATAAAATTCATCCCATTCATGAGAGCAATTAATGCGATTGTGTAAAAAATCGGTAAAATATAAGGAAGATTAATTACAGACTGTATAACTGGGATAGAAAGCTCAGGTAGTCTATCCAGTGAAAAAATTACCATAAGGAGTGACGCTACTATCATGGCAAACAATCGGTATAGGGGTTTTATCTGAAAATGAAAATCTTCAAAAGTTGTGATAAGCAATACTGGGGTAAAGCATAAAAATAGATCGTAGATCAACTGTCTCTCGACCATAAAAGGACGATTTACAAATCCAATAAATAGCGCTAAAAAAATACACAGACCTCCTAGGCGTGATGTATGCCCATGGTGTATTTTCTGAATTTCATGATAAGACCTTATCGAATGATTTTTCATAAAACTGATGGAGATTAAAAACAATACTATTTCAGAAAAAATTACCCCCATAATTAGTAGAGGGTATGAATATATGTATTGAAAGAAAATATCAATCATTGACTAATGAATCTTCTGGAAGAAAACTTTTTACAATGATCGGCTGCAATATGAGATTCCCTAAAAATTAAATACGTCCTGATCATTTAAAATTGATGTTGTCGGCGTGTTTTGCTCAACATCACTACTCAAATCCTCAACATCATCGCTCAAATCATTTAAAAAATCATCATTAAAAGCTTGATCTGTTGTGAAATCCTCACTTACAATATTTTCTTTATTGGTGATTATACCGTCGGCGGATACGTCATTAAAAAACAAGACGGCTAAAATAGCAAATATGAAGCTTAAATAAAAAAAATATCTGTTTGATTTCATAGTTCTTTACCCAAAAAAAATAAACAATCTAATTTAAAAATTGATATAAATATACCATGTAGCAAAATAAATAAACAATTAAAGGGTCATTATGTTTCTAAGCCAATACAATTAAAATCTAAATATGCAAATGATTGTCATTTATTTTGAACTAATTTTTACTAGGGACATGATCTGCCCTTTTAAAAACTACCACTTTGGGTTTTTCGCGCGATGGAAAAAACTGAATGGCTTGATAATGCTTGATTTCTTCAAATTCCACAAATTTTTTGTAGCGAATGATTAAGTAAGGATACATCTGATTGACCGCTGTGTCCATGTCGGCTTGATCGTGTGCCAGCACCCCGGCATAGAAGGCCACCCGACGTTGATTAAAGTAAATGTTATTCAGATCCAGCTGTTGCTCCTTGACCCATCGCCCAACCTCTTGCTCAAAATGTTCCTCTGGTTTATCGATGATGATATTTAGAAGGTAGAAGGCAAACATGCTCACCAGCCCGCATTTTATAAATAAATGTCTTGGGTATTTGGAATGTTGCAAGTTGGCCCAAAGCTGACCCAAACCGATCGCGGCCAGAATATACACTACCCAGAAATTCATCACCCAATAACGACTCGCAATTATAAACGTGCTATAGAGATTAATGATGGTAATGATACTGGAGAGCGCAAAAAAAATGACTAATGTTTTTAAATAAGGTGATGAAATTAGTCGCTGTTTAAGAGCATAACCAAAGAGGAAAAGGTGAAGCAGTCCCAATCCAGATGCCCACTTATACGCCGCCATATAGCTTAAGAAAAAATATTTAAAGCTGGTGGAGTGATCAGCGATTAAAACTTTGAGGAAGTAATTTTGCGTCTCAATGGGCAATGGATGGAACATGGTGTGCAGAAAATTTTTGGGTCGAGTTACGATTTCATTGAAACGTGCAAAGTCTATTGTGGTTAAATCAATGCTCAACATGAACCACAAAATAGGCAACAATAATAACCCAACTAATGGGATGCTGACTGATTGAATAAAAGCTTTTATGCGCTCAGTCTTAACAATAAAGAGCTGATGGGTAAATGGAAGCAAAAGATTAAAGATCAAACACTCGGGTCGAAACAGTGAGCCAAACAGAAAGCCTGCCTGCCAAAGCACTGCCCATGTCCAATGCGGACTCTTTATCCAGCGCAGATATCCATAAACCCCGATCATAAAACCCGCCCACTGCCCATGGTCTCTTAATACCATGCTTAAATAGTCATCCATTAACGGAATCGATGTTAACAAGATTAAGGTGGCAAAGAGGATGTTGGTTTTGTGGTGGCTAACTAAGGACACATTTTTGATAAAGAATAAGGCCGCTATAAGAAATAAAACAACATTAATTGTATGAGCCGCATATTGCAAAGAAAGCCCAGTAAGTTGATGCAGGCCAGCAATTAAGATACTAAAAAATGGCCAATTATACACCGCCATCGCCTTATCCCAATTACCTTCAACGATATATTGGGCTTGGGTCATATACAAAACGCCATCGCGGTTAATTTCACCTTGTTGCAGAAATATAATACATATGCTGACTAAGGTGAGTAGGAGGATGTTAAAGGAGATTTTATCTTGCATAATTTGCATCTTATCGAATTTTTTTAAAAATATGAAATAAAAAAATCAGTAACTGACATCCAATCACAATGCTAAATATGACCACCAGACTCATAGGTCCGCTCCAAAAAACCATCCAAAAGAGAAATGCTATTGCGTGTAAAAAAAGAATTTTATAGGTTATCTGGTTGACCCAAACTGCGCCATGCGTTTCTCCTAGGATCGGATAATTTAAGAGTTTGACAATCGCGTGTAAGCCCCAAGCCATCATCATAATCTGCAAAACATCGATCGCAGGAAAAAAGTTGTCTGGAAAAAATTTGGTGATGATAAACGGGGCTAAAGAGATCATGCTTATTGAAATGACTAAAAATAAACTTACAAAAAAAATAAAGGTATATTTTATGTTGTTTAATGACGTCCCAAGAAAATGAATTCGAATCGCTTGGGCGATAATATTGGTGATCGCTCCACCTGCTCGGTACAGTTGATCTCCTATGTTATAGATGGCCATCGCCAATGGCCCTCCAAAGATAGATAAACCAAAACCCCATAGTGTATTTATTTGGTTGTTGGTAATCGCATTAATTAAAAAAGGATAGCTTTGCTTTAAAGTGTGAAGCCATGAATCACATTGAAATTTTTGTAGTTTGAATTGATAGCGACTGCACATTCTCCAATATGCATAAATGGTAATTATAGTCATATTGATACCTTGGGCTAAGAATGCCCAAATAGCAGAGTCATTGCCATGAACAAAAAAGATAATCAGTAATAAATAAATACAACGTGAAAAGATGGTTACGCCAATCATCTCATGCGGCGATTTTTGTACCTGATAAAACCACAACGGGTATATGCCGCCCATAAAAATACTAGGGATAATGTATAGCCAAAAAAGAATCGGGAAATCTATCCAACCAAACAATATGATGAGTAAAATTAAACCGATACAAAGTAATGCAACACTCATCCTTAAGAATGAAGCGGTGGTGGTAAATGTATTTTTTTGCAGTTGAGTTTTCAATTTTGGCCATTGCTCAATACTGTAATGTTGCATGCCCCAATCACTAACCACCCAGGATAATTGCACCAAAATAAAACCGATTGCTACTTGACCAAAGACAAGAAAATCTAGGCGTGCTGCTAAAATTGGGATGGCTAATAATACCGCTAACTGATTTATAGCAATAATCGAGCCTCGACCAAAAATTTGTTTGAGCGTTGCTTTAAACATCAGCTATTATCTTTTGCAAATGTCCAGGCATCACGACACATATCCTCAAGTGTTCGCTTGGCTTTAAAATCTAACACTGATTCTGCTTTGGACGGATTAGCATAAACGGCTGAAACATCACCTGGTCTTCTTGCAACAATCTCAAATGGAACTGAAACATTATTTACATTCCCAAATGTTTTAATTAAATCTAAGACAGAATAACCTTGACCTGTACCTAAGTTAAAAATGGAAACCCCTTTTTTTTGATAATTCAATGCTTTGATGTGTCCATCCACTAAATCCATAATGTGGATATAATCCCTTACCCCTGTTCCATCATGTGTATCATAATCATTTCCAAAAACTCTGACTTTTTGATATTCACGTTTAGCAACCATAAGGATATAGGGCATCAAATTATTTGGAATTCCTTTTGGGCTTTCGCCAATTAAGCCTCTTGGATGAGCACCAATCGGATTAAAATATCTAAGTAATTTGACGCTACAATCATGTTGAAAGTAAGGATCTCTTAAAAGTATATTTTCAATATCAATTTTATTTTGACCGTATGGATTTTTTGCTCTTATAGGATGAGATTCATCCAACGGTAATTTAATTGGATTGCCATAAACTGTAGCAGATGACGAAAAAATTAAATTTTGAATATTATTTCTTTTAATTAGATCAAACAATATTTTAGATCCAATGACATTATTGTAATAATATCTGGCAGAAAAACTAAAAGACTCCCCAACAGATTTCAAACCAGCAAAGTGAATAATCGAATGAATCTTATGAGTTGAAATTATTTCTTGCATTTTTGTAAAATTAGCAATGTCAGCTTTATAAAAATAGATATTTTTTTTTGCGATCATTTTTAGTTTAAAAAATATATTCAGAGATGAGTTGGATAAGTTGTCAACAATAACTAAATTTTCCTTTTGACTAATTTTCGAAGCAAAGTGTGAACCTATAAAACCAAGTCCACCAGTAATTAGAATCATTTATCAACCTCTAAAAAAAATTCAATTTCTAAGGCAGGAATTATAAAGGAGAAAAATCTCTCGTATATTTTGAGAAATAAATTAAAAATATAATGGATTAAAAAAATTATATATGGATTTAACAAACCTTTTTTTAAGAAATGTACTTCTTTTGATAATTTTTTAAGATATATATTATGATAATAATTGTATTGTGTAGTTGAATTACATTTTACAAAATTATTAAAGAATCTTGTTGAAAAAAAAGTTTTATGAGTAACATCGTTGTAAAAATTATCTGAAGTAAAGTGCAGAACCCTTACATGTAAAGTACCTTTCGGTTTTAAAATTCTAAATATTTTACCTAGAACGCCTAATATATTAGAGGTATGCTTTAAGGAGTGAAAAGCCAATACTTTAACATATGAATTATCGCTTATCGGCCATGGAAAGGCACCAAGATTATAAACTATGTCAACATTAGGTAAATCTTCCCGATTCATTCCAGTTGAACCAGGATATTTATTTAAACCACATCCAATGTCTAATATTTTCATCTTAAATTTTAAACCTTTTTTTTATCATGTTTTTAACAGTTAATTTATCATTATCAGCTATTGGATAAGTAAAATATTTCATATAAGAAATTTTAAGTAAACTAAAAAAATTATTCATCCCAATAAAATTAAAAAACATTTTTAAGGATTTAACAATAAAATTACCAGGATATAAAAAATATATGCCTTGCTTATTAGTAATAGGTATAACAGATGAGCCAACAGAGTTTGTATCATAAATTTGACATAGTTTTTTATAAATATAATTTCTGTCATTTATTTTATTAAAGTCAATAATATGAACTTTTATTTTTCTATCTGTGAATTTTTTTAAATATTTTTCATAGTTTGAATAATCAACCTCTAAATCAATGGATTTATTTATAAAATCAATCGAATCACTTTTCAAACTAATTTTTTTAGATTTGATTTTTTGCATAAATCCAGATACCGCCCTATCAAAAGGATTTCTATGGATAAAAACACACTCCCATTTATAGCTATTTAACAAATCACTAGGATACTCAAAGTATGCATTGTGATTAAAAATAGTAACAGACTTATTTTTTGAAAAAGAACTGAGGGTATTAATTTTTGAATAATCAAATTCTTTACCACCCACAACATTTGTTAAGCTTTTCTGTTTTAATAGGTATAAATAAAAAGAGGTTGTGCCACTTTTAGCTGGTCCTATAAAAAAAATGCTTTTCATCATGCAATTATTACACACGAAGTCACTTTTAAATTAATATAAATAATGGAAATAAAAAAAGTTCTACAAATTTCAAAATTTTTAACGCCTCCTTATGGTGGTATTGAAAACCATGTTGAGTCTCTATGTAAGTATTTTAAAAGTTATAAACCCATACTTCTTACCAGTACAAAAAAACAAGATTCTTTTGAGATCAAAAATCTGAAGAGCTATGAAGTAAATTTAGTCCGAAGTTATGGTAAATTTTTATCAGTAGAATTGTCGCCCAATATTTATTTTAAAGGAAATAAAATGATTGCTGATGGCAAGGTTGATATTGTTCACGGGCATCTCCCAAATCCATGGGTAAATTTATTAATACAATCAAATACTAACTGTCCAAGTTTGGTAACATGGCATTCCGACGTCATTCGTCAAAAATTCAGTAAATATTTTTATAATTTTTTACAAAAAACTACTTTAAAAAAAGTAGATAGGATTATCGTTCCTTCGGAAGCTCATTATAATTCATCAAATTTTCTTCAAAGCTTGAAAATAGAAAACAAAATTTCTTTTATTCCAATTGGAATTGAAATAGATAATTTAAAAAAGGAGGAAGAAATTGATAACGAATTTATTGAAACAATTAAAAGCAAAATTTCTAACAAGAAAGTAATTTTAACTATTGGTCGACACGTTTATTACAAGGGATATGAGTATTTAATAAAATCTCTAAAATCAGTCGATAAAGATGCAATTCTTATAATGGTTGGGGAAGGTCCTTTGACCAAAAAACTTAAATACTTAGTAAAAACCTATAGTTTAGAAAGTAAAGTTTTAATGCTTAAAAATTTAAAACGTAACCAATTAAAATATTTATATAAAATATGTGATATTTTTACTTTGCCAAGTATTGAAAGAACAGAAGCGTTTGGAATCGTATCGGCTGAAGCTATGGTGTTTAAAAAACCTACAGTTGTGTGTGATTTAAAAAACGGAGTAAATGATTTAAATAAAAATGAATATAACTCACTATATGCAAAATTAAGGACTCCAGATGACTTATCAGACAAATTAAATTATCTTATAAAAAATGAAGATTACGCAAAAAAATTAGGTGAGAATGGTTACAAACATGTAACTGAAAATTATGATTTTAAAAAAGTTGCTGTTGAAATAGAAAAGGTTTATTGTTCGCTTTTATAAAAATTTATTTCAAGACAGTATCTTTTTTTGATTTAATAATCTGGTCTACATGTGGCCAGTTTATCTTAAAATCTTTTGATTCACTGTCTATTACCCGCTCATGTTTTTTACTATAATAATTCGTTGTTTTATATAAAAATTCACACTCGT